>Ga0105044_10008853_pt1 | contig 13801 bp, 4 predicted proteins | sample MAT01_FD_78092 | JGI IMG/M metagenome (GOLD analysis project Ga0105044, IMG submission 78092) | Freshwater microbial communities from Lake Fryxell liftoff mats and glacier meltwater in Antarctica - MAT-01 | ecosystem: Environmental > Aquatic > Freshwater > Ice > Liftoff microbial mat | place...
AAAAAAAATATCGTGCAAAGTAAAAGAAGAGATGTTTTAAATTTCATATGTTTATTTAGATTCATAAAATGATATTAATTTAACTTATTTCAATTCCATTTTCAATTAACAACAATAGATATTATCCCTTTGAATATTTCTGACATAATGCATGTGATCGCTGAAAAGAAATAGTTTTTACATCTGATCATTTACTTTACTTATTCAAGTTCATCTATATTCGTCATTTCATCTATGATCTGATTTAAAAAAAAGATCCTGCTCCTTTGAGAAAGCAGGATCTTTCATAGAAAAGTTACTCTTGTTTTAACCTTATTCCAAAAAAAAATTTAAGGCGTGATCTTGCTTATGAACATCGATGCATTATTATACGTGATAAGAAGATCAGCGACATCCACAAAATTGTCACCGTTCACATCTGTCCTTACGTATCCTTTCAAGAAATTATTTCCATCATTAAACACAGCCACAACATCCGCTACATCAATATTGCCTTCCTGATCGACATCACCGCTGTATAAGCAGAACTTCGATCCTTTCTGAACCATGTTCCCTCCGAATGCTTTTCCTGCTGCAGTCGTAAAGTCATAACTCAAAGTGCTTCCCTGAGTATAAGCAACTCCACCAGTATCACTCCAGGTTTCAAGTGAGTTTCTGTGCTTAAGCTGAAGGTAGTATGTCCCGGTCGGAGCATTGTCAAATGCAAAGCTGCCGTTGAAAGTCACAGTATCAATAATTGATTTTGCAGAATCTCTCAGAGCATAAGGCGGCGTGATGTTTCTCAGATATACCCGTGCTGTATCTCTCATAGTGAGTTTTCCTGAGACAGTATTATAGAATCCTTCCATAATTAATTTTACCTGAGCGGCTGCAATGGTCGAAGTGGCTGACCATCTTGAAAACGCAGCAATTCCTGTCAGCGTGATTGTATTGTTGACAGGGCTTGGTGTCCCGCCGTTTAATGTCCATGCTATACCTGAATTTATAGATCTGTAAAGCGCAAGAAATGTTTCAGACCAGCCGTTTAATTCTGATTCATCATATCTGAAAACAAGTGTTGCATTAAGACCTGCATTATTGGTGGGTGTAATGTCGAAGAATCTTGCGATGCTCGTCTTTCCGCCAAGTCCGCTTTGTATAGCGTGGCTTCTTCTTATTTCGGTGCTTCCTAAGTTGACAGCGGTGGTCAGTACTGCGCCGAATCCCGCGACATTCAACGAAGAAGGCGCATTGATCGATCTGGTTGTTGTAATGTAACCGGAAGTTCCTCTGACTGTATTTCCCGGAGTTTCTGAAAGATAGCCTGTTGGTGAAATTGTAATTATATTTCCATTAAGATTCAGATAACCGAGTATTACTGATAAAGTATCGGCGACATTGATATTCGCCGGTAATGTTGTTCCGTCAGGATTATTAATTCTGAGGCGGTTATATAAAACATTGGTTGTCGAGATCGATTGATTGACTGTTCCGTTGTATTCGATGGCGCTGTTGGTTGTTGTAAATGTTCCGTTATTTGTAATTGGATTTGAAGCTGTAAGAGAAAGTCTGAATGTTGAAAGATTGAACGTTCCTCCGCTTGCAATATTAACACTAAGCATTTTATGATTTGAAGCAAGTGTTACAACAGATGTGCTGACAATGTTCGCGTTTGTAGTCCAGGTACCCGTGCCCTGCAGAGTATGTGCACTGCTGTCAAAGTTGAAAGAAGAAGAGTTCGTTACTGTTCCGTTGTTTGTAAAGTTCGCGCCGAAAAATCTGATAGTGCTTCCAGCTCCGGAAAGAGTACCATTATTCGTAACATTACCATAGATCTTCAGGTGATAGCCGCCGGGAAAAGCCGAAAGAGTAGCACCATTATCAATTGTAACCGGCGAATTAAATCTGGCGGTAAATGGCGCACCACCGTCGTAAGCATATGTTGTTCCAGTATTAACTTTTAACGGAGCGTTAAAAGCTGATCCGATGCTGATATTTAAATTTATGTTTCCCTGTGTCTGAAATGTTCCTGAGTTAACAACATTAGCGCCGCTGTTATTTGTAAATGTCCCGTTAGCTAAAGTAAATATCTTTGTGTTAGGATTTAGTATTCCTCCGCCCAGGATAATGAGTGATGTTGCAGGTGTAAAGGTTACATTATTCGCAAGCGAAACATTCCCCGAACTTCCTATGGTAATGGCATTTGATGTGTATGCTCCTGTTCCGGATAATGAGACAGTTGAGTCGAAGTTTAAAATTTGGGCACTGACAGAATTATTATTTATAAAAGACGGACCTTTCATTGAGAATGTCGAGCCGCTTGCAGTGATGCTTCCGTTATTTGTCACAGTATTAGTTGCCCGGATTGTGAATCCGCCTGCAAATGTATTCAGAATTGCACCTGCGTCTACAGTTATTGTTCCTTTAAATATTGCTACAAAAGGTGGGGTAGTGTTATACCCAGTTGTTGTTCCTGTATTTACTTTCAGCGGTGAATTGAAGTTTGAGCTGTTATCGATATTGAGATTGACCGTTCCCTGTGTCCTGAATGTTCCGGAGTTAACAGTTGTTGCGTTGGTACTCAGGTTGAATGTCCCCGAATTTAATGTAAAAATAAATGCGTTAGGATTTAATATTCCTCCTGAATTAACAGTAAAACTTGTTACCGGTGAAAATGTTACGTTGCTTTTTAGTAAAACATTACCTGCGCTTTCTATAGCAATTGCGGGACTGGAAAATGTTCCTGACCCTGAAACCGAACATGCTGAATCCATTAGAAAACTTGATACCGAAATTGTTCCGTTATTTATAAGTGATGCTGAATTCAATTTGAATGTTGATCCGGATCCGTTTATGGTACCGTTATTAACAACACTGTCATTTGAAATAACCGAATATCCGCCTCCTACAACTGAGAAGACCGCTCCCGCATCCACTATAATTGCTCCGTTGAATGGTGCGATAAATGGTCCGGCAGTATTGTAGGCGTTTAATGTTCCGGAAAAAACCCTTACCGCACTGTTGAAAAATGCACCGCTTCTGAAATCGAATGTCACAACACCCTGCACTCCTAATATACCGGCAAGTGATCCGGAGCCTTGAACTGTTGCACCGCTTACCAGAACTACCGTACCTGATGTGAAAGTATAAGTCTCGGAACTTGGGACGAGCACACCGCCGGAATTGATCGTAAATGTTCCCGGTGAAAAACTTACCGCGTTTAATAGCGTTACATTTCCGGAGCTGCCGATACTTATTGATGTACAGGTGTAAGTTCCGCTTCCGGCAATCGACACTATCGAATCCATTGCAAAGCTTTGACCTGTAATAGATCCGTTATTTGTTAATAGAATTGATCCTCCTAATCTGAATGTTGAGCCGGTGCCAATGGAAATTGTTCCGCTGTTACTAATAGTGCTGTTTGCCTGCAAAGTATATCCGCCTGCCAGAACTGTCAAAGTTGCTCCGGCATCAGTTATTATTGCACCTTTAAGACTTGCAACGAAGGGTCCACCATTATCATAAATTGTTGTAATACCTGAATTGATTCTTAAGGTCGCGTTAAAGTTTGAACCATCTCTTACAATAACATTTACATTTGACTGTGTTTGGAAAGTTCCGGAGGCAACTATTGTCGATCCGCTGAAAGATGTAAACGATCCTGAGTTGAATGTAAGTACCCTTGTATTGCAATTTAATATACCGCCTGAATTTACATTAAAAGTTGATGTTGGTGATAATGTAAGATTGTTTGATAAAGAGACATTGCCGGATCCGGTTATATCAATGTTAGCAGGAGTGTAAGTTCCTGTTCCGATCAGAGATGTGGTTGTATCAAAATTAAGATTAGTCGGATTTACCACCCCGTTGTTTGTAAATGTTGAACCGCGCATTGAAAAGGTAGAGTTGTTGGCGCTAAGTGTTCCGTTAACTGTAATATTCCCCAATGACTGTAGTGTATAACCATTCGCAATTGTTGTTAAGGTAGCTCCCGCATCGACAGTAATTGTTCCCTTATATATTGCTATGAACGGTCCTGCCGAAGAGTAGGAGCTATTTGTACCGGTATTTATTTTTAATGTTGCGGTAAAGTTTGCACCGGATTGAATGTTGAATATAGAAGTTGCTCCCTGTGACTGCACAGTGCCTAAGCCGGATACTGTCCCTCCATTATTTACTACCAGGTCTTCGCCTGATCCGTCTGTTATTGTTAAGATAATGCCGGTGTTGACAGAAAGAGTTGCGCTTCCTACAACAGTCAATTGATTTGCGGTAACACTCACAGTGACTGTAACAGTGTTCGGATTTCTGACGGTTATTGAACCGCTTGTATCCGTCGGAGTGCTTGTCGCGGCAAACCAGGTTCCGCCTCCGTTGGTAGACATTTCCCAGGTAGCGTTTGCATTCCAGTTTCCGGTAGCCAAGCTCCTGAAAAATTCATTAGCAGAGAATGCAGTATTACTTATTGCAATGATGACTGAAATTAACAGAATAAGTTGAAATAATTTTTTCATTTTGATTTTTCATTAAGGTAATTAATAATGTAAATTTTTTGATACAGCATTTTATTAATTTAATAAGGACTGAAAGTTTGTTCCAGTCCTTATTATTATTTTAAAATCACTTTATGTTAACCTTTGGAGCAAGCTTGTTGCTTGTATTAATTTTTATGTTGGTCTTATTCACACTTACCTTTTTATTCTTCAACTGTGTATCGCCTTGCTGATTCAAAGTTTTGAACTCAGGAAGCTTTGTAAATTTCTTGGGCTCATTTTTGAATCTTTCATAAATTTCATTGTCAGCTGTCCTCTCATCACTGTCGTTCGGCGAACCTAATACCGGCTTCTGAGAATTATCAACCACTATTCCTTTCTTCGCAAGTAAGGAAGGCGGTGTAAGCGGTGTCACCTTGCTCACGAACTGAGAGGAATTGTTATAAGTAATAAGTACGTCTGCTACGTCAACAAAATCGTCGCCGTTAAGATCTGTCTTAACATATCCTGAATTAAAATTAGAAGCATCATTATATACATTTACTATGTCCACAACATCAACCGTTCCGTCCTGATTCTGATCGCCTCCAAACATTACCCATTTACTTCCGGCAAGCTTTAGATTGTCACCAAAGGATTTATCTGCAGCGGTTGTGAAATTATATGCAAGATGATTTGAGCTAAAGCTCTGAACGGTCTTACTCCATGTTTCAATTCCGTTTCTGTGCTTAATGTGGAGATAGTAGTTGGTACCATTCACAGCATTGTTGAAAATGAATGAACCTATTCCCGAAGCGTTAAGATATCCTTTGGACGAATCCACTATCGCAAATGGATTTGTTTGATTTCTTAAATAAACCCTTACTGTGTCACCTACCATTACGTTTGTTCCTGCATCATAAAATCCTTCGATCAGCAATGTAATATCAAGAACCTTTACTCCCGTGTTCACACTGGTCAGCCAGTCAATGATCTTAGTATAAACAAGCACAGGTCCTCGTTGTGAGCCTGAAGAGGCACGCAGACTTGAAAACAGGTTTGTCATGAAGAATGAATTATAGGAAGGACCTGCATAAGATACAGCGTTACATGAATCTGCATTGTTTCCTGTAACAGATTGAGGCTTGAAAGCAGCCGATCCGCCGTTGACAGGTCTGATAAGTTCAGGTGTGTATGGATCGGAAACGGAATCCTGCGTTATACCGTCGAAGAATCCTGTTCCTCTGAATTTATTCTCACTTGCCGGTATACTCCCCATCCAGTTATCACTGATCGTTCTTGTTTTAAGATATTGTCTCAGGAAAATTGTATCCGAAGGCGATGGACCACCGAAATCAGGATCATTTGGAACTGCAATATTATCACCGAAGACTACAAGGGTCTTTTTATTTCCTGCTGTTGAATTATCAAGAAATGATTTCATTGAATCTCTGACCCATGGCATATAGCTGCCTTCTTCCTTGAATTCTGCAAACATGATTTTCCATGGTCTGTATGAGCCGGTGTAATTCATTCTTACAGTATCAAAATTGTTAGCGTATCTTCCGTCAGCAATTATCGATCTTACAAGACTGTCGCGGTCGCCCTGCTGCTGCCACAATACACAGAGCTGTTTGGCGATCCTTGGTGTAATGGAACTTGTCATTGAATTATTTGAAGTATTGCCGTCCGATGATAGTATTGAATCTCTGACTGAATATGTCGTGTTTGGTGTGAATGTCCAGGGATCAAATGTTACAGAAGTATTTGAACCGGCAGCAAGCGATGTTACTGTTTTTGTACTTGTATAGCCTCCTGGAGTTATTGTTCTTCTTACATTAAATGTTGAAGAAGAGGTACCGGCATTAAAAACTCTTCCAACCGGTGTGAAAGTTGAAGTGCTGAAAAACTGCTCATACGTCAGACCGAGATCGGAAATCCCGGCATCTGTTGACACTTGTAAGCCGATCACGGATTCGATAGCGTAGTTTTGACCATACTCTCTGGGAAATTCAAAATATAAAACCGTGCTGCCGACAGGTCCAAGATAAGTTCCGTAGTTTGCATTAGGTCTTGCAGGCGCATCCGAAAAGAACTGCTGGGGGGTAAAAGCAAAGCCGTCACCGGAAAACTGTGTCTGGGCTATTCCTACATAATAATAAGTATTTGTAAAAGTGGTTGGCTTTGGATCTGTGATATCAAATGATTTAAACTTTCCAAGATCACCTGCCTGAATTTTGTAATGCGGCGACTTGCCGGCAACCACACCGTTTGCATCAACCACTATTCCGTAAACTATCTGACCAACATTGATATCTCCGTCAGATAACTTAATATTTATTTTTCTGACCTGACCGGTGCCTGACATCCTGTATTTATTTACAAAGCTAAGCTCGCCGATCCAGCCGACCGCAGCGTTACAGCAGTTTGAATCAGTATAGCGCTGTGTAGTGGAGTTTGCCTGTGTAAGGTAAGTACCGGAATTATTAGAATTGTTATCATCCGCCGGAATTGTTACTGTAACATCCGAAAATCCGTTAAGCACCGGAGTGAAGCCTCTGAAATTAACCTGAGTTGTATCGCCGATTGCAAGAAATGAAATTTCAGTTGAATCTATAAAATTATTTGTGCCGGTAACATTAAGATAGACTTTCAGATTAGATATATCTGCTCCTCCGGTATTCTTGATCAGTGTTGAAATGGTATCCGGTGTTCCGTAGGAGATCGCGACCTTTCCTTTTGCCCACACCTTTTCGACAGAAGCATCAGCAGGTCCATTCAATGGTACTCCAATCTTTACGTTATCGATGTATATATTATTACCGCAGTTTTCCAATGACTGAAAGTATACAAATGTAGCATTTGGCGGAAGGTCTATAGTCTTTGTTCCCCATTCATTATTGTTGGGAACAAAATAATTGCCTGTTGCGGGTGAAGTCTGAAGGTCAACTCCGGTGTAAAATACAAGACTGTAATATGCCTGATCGACATCATCATAATAAAAAATCTCAAGATCGTCCACATACGTATTTCCGTCATAATAAGGAGCATAAGCGTAATCAAACCGGAGCTTATCACCGGCAACAGAAGGTCCGAAACCGGGAGTAATTATGTAATTATTTGAATAATCACAATACCAGTTTGAATAGAACATTGAAAAATTACCTGAACCATAAGCACTTACATTAGCTACATCCCAAGTAGTGTTGCCCACACCGAGAGACCAGTTATTTGGGGGGAAAATCCCGCCTTCAAAATTTTCGCTAAGGTACCAGTTTCCCATGGCATCCTTTACAAAAGATTTTGTGTTACGGCTGATATTGTTAAGCATTGTCTGCCTGTCGATCATTGTTCGTCCCTTAAGATGTGAGCCGGGACCTTTTGATTTTGGTAAATTGGTTTGTGAATATGAAATTCCCGTTGAAAAAGTTAATATGAGAATAACAATAAAGGTAAGAGTTTTCATTTTTTTCCTTTCTATGGATTTTTATTAATTAAATTTTGGGTTATTATAATTAAATTTTACAAAAAAACCTCCCGACACTATATGAAGAGACAACTTCATTTTATCGGATTATTACGTATGGCGATACGATGTAAGATAAAGAATAGCACGGGAGGTTTTTATTTCTTTTGAAAATCGTAACACCGTTCGCCAATTATATCAAAAATATGCTTATTGTAATTATTAGTCAAAGAAAAATATTTCGGGTTTTAGAAAAAAAACTCTTTTTTTTTATAATGATCACAAGAAAAAAGTTGATTACAGCTTCAAATCAAAGATTACAACAGGTTTGTTTTAGAGATTATTATAATATAAATTAATGCAGAATACAAGACTCATTCAACTGTTAAAAACACTTACTCAGACTGAATTCAGGGAATTCAAAGACTTTGTAAGCTCCCCTTTCTATAACAAGAATAAAAATGTCATCTCACTATTTGAATATCTCAAAAAATTCTACCCTGATTTTAATAGTGAAAAGCTTACAGATGAGAACGCTTTTAAAAAACTTTTCCCTTCAGATGAGTATAATTATTTCAAGCTGAAGAATATAATCTCGGATCTGCTTGTACTTGGCAGGGAGTTTCTCGCGGCAGTTTCATTTCAAAACAATATCAATGTGAAGGATAAAATGCTGCTTGAACAGTTCAGGGACAGAGATCTTGACAATATGTATGAACAGCTTTACAGGACAGTCAAAAAAAATACAGACGTGATCGTTGTAAAGGATGAAGCCTACTTTCTAAAATGTCTGGAGCTTACTTATGAATACAAGGATTACATTTCACCAAAAGAACCAAACTCCCATTTCAATTTATTCCAGGATCAGCTTGATTTCTTTATAAATTATAGTCTGATAAAGCTGCTGCGAATTTATAATACCATGCTGCACGAGAGCAAGCAGAACAATTATGATTTCGATTATAAAATGTATGATCAGGTTTTTGATTACCTCAATAAAAATAAGAACGAATCCAATCCCACAATACTTTTGTATTACAATATCATTCTTCTTGAAAAAGATAAAGAAGAAAAGTATTTCTATGAACTGAAAAATATCAAGGAGAAGTATTACGATGAGCTGAATTCTTTTGACAAATATATGTACTATCTGCACATGGCAGGCTTCTGCGCGGACGCATTCAATGATCAGAGCAGAACTGATTTTATGCGTGAACACTTTTTGCTGTCAAAGGAAAACTTTGACAGAGGTACCATAGAGCTGGGTAAGATACTGTATATGGATTTTCTGAATCACGTTAAGATAGCATTACGTGTGAATGAATTTGAATGGGCTGAAAATTACATTAATACTTTTAAGGATAAACTAACAGAAGAAAAGGACAGTACACTGAATTTTTGTTACGGGGTTATTAGCTATAAAAAAGGTGATCTTGATACTGCGCTCGAGCTTTTTTCAAAAGCAAACTTTCCCAATTATATCATAAAGCTGCAGGTGAAAATTCTATTGCTGCAGGTCTATTTTGAAAAAGGATTTTATGATCAGGCGGAATCAATGATCGATGCCTTCAGGCATTACCTTAACCGCGAGAAATCCATTAAGGAAAATTTCAAAGAATCTTTTTATGAGTATCTTCGCCTGACAAATGACCTTATTAAGATCATGACTAACATTAATATACAAGAAATGGATTTTGAAGTTGCTGAGATTAAAAAAGAAATTAACAGTATGAGAAGTAACCAGTTTGGAATAAAGCTTTGGCTTCAGGACCGGATTGCAAAGACGTCAGATGTGAAACGCAAAGTTAAAAAAGGTTGAAGAGATTTACCATTAATTGAAATTATCAATTATCAATTGATAATTACAATGGTTCATCTGCGAGGACAAAAGATTTAAATCGCAAATCTAAAATTCATACTATTCCTCATCTTCACTTCTCAGCTTCTCAAGCACCGAAAAATCCTCAAGCGTTGTAACATCTCCTTTCACCTCTCCGCTGTGAGCAAGTTCACGTAACAGTCTTCGCATTATTTTTCCGCTTCTTGTTTTTGGAAGCATATCGGTAAATTTTATTTCATCCGGACGCGCAAGCGCTCCTATCTCTTTCACAACCCATTCACGCAATTCCTGTTTCAATTCCTCCGACGGTGAATGACTGCTTTCCAATGTAACAAATGCATAGACGGAATGTCCCTTTAATTCATCGGGCTTCCCGACTACTGCTGCTTCGGCAACTTTAAAATGTGCAACAAGAGCCGATTCGATCTCTGCAGTGCCGAGACGATGACCGCTTACATTAAGCACATCATCGACTCTTCCCATCACCCAGAAGTACCCGTCCTTATCTCTTCTCGCTCCGTCACCGGTAAAATATATTCCGGGGAACTCACTCCAGTACTGCTTCTGATAACGTTCGTCATCTTTGTAGATCGTCCTTAACATTCCGGGCCAGGGCTTCTTTATTATCAGCAAGCCGCCGCTTCCCTTTCCGACTTTCTTTCCCTTTTTATCGACGACCTCAGGCTCTATACCAAAGAAAGGCAATGTACCTGAACCCGGCTTAGTCGGTGTCGCGCCGGGCAGAGGCGATATCATTATCGCACCCGTTTCAGTCTGCCACCACGTATCAACGATGGGACACTTTTCTTTTCCGATAACTTTATTGTACCACATCCATGCTTCGGGATTTATGGGCTCGCCAACTGTTCCAAGCAGCCGCAATGAATCAAGCTTATACTTTTCTACCCATTGATTTCCCCATTTGATAAACGCGCGTATCGCCGTCGGAGCCGTGTAGAAAATTGTAATTTTATATTTGTCAATTAATTTCCAGAAGCGATCGGGATCAGGAAAATTCGGCGCGCCTTCATACATAAAGACTGTTGCACCGTTTTGCAAAGGTCCGTAAACTACATAGCTATGACCGGTGACCCATCCAATATCAGCAGTGCACCAGAAGATGTCGTCATCCTTAATATCAAAAACATATTTTGTAGTAATGTATGTCTGCACTGAATAACCACCGGTCGTGTGAAGAATGCCTTTGGGCTTTCCGGTTGTGCCGCTTGTGTAAAGAATGTATAAAGGATGCTCGGAGTCAAGCTTTTCCGGAGCGCAGTATTCATCCGCGTTTTCCATCAGATCATGGTACCATTTGTCAAGATACTCATTCCATCTGATCTCATTGTTAGCGCGTTTTACAACGATCACATTTTTTATTGTCGGACAATTGGGAACAGCTTCGTCAACATTATCTTTCAATTTCACCACCTGCCCTCTTCTGAACGAACCGTCGGCAGTAATTACCATCGAAGCCTCAGCATCTGTAATTCTGTCAACCAGCGCGTGGGCAGAAAATCCACCGAAGATAACAGAATGAACAGCTCCTATCCTTGCGCAAGCCAGCATTGCTATCGCAGCTTCAGGTATCATCGGCATATAGATACAGATCCTGTCACCTTTTTTTATTCCGAGACTTTTCAATACATTGGCAAACTTGTTTACCAGGATATAAAGCTGATTATATGTAAGGCACTGAGTATCGCCATATTCCCCCTCGAAGAAAAGCGCGACTTTATTTTTTCTGTGCGATTCGACATGACGGTCGAGACAGTTGTAAGAAATGTTCAGCTTGCCTCCGACAAACCATTGAGAATGCGGGGCTTTCCATTTCAGAACTTTAGTCCATTTCTTAAACCAATGAAGTTCATCAGCGATCTTAGCCCAGAATTTTTCCGGATCCTTTATCGATTTCTCATAAGCTTTTTTATACTGCTGAAAAGATTTTATGTAAGCATTCTTGGAAAAAGATTTTTTGGGTTTGAATATCCTGTTTTCGCGTGAGAGAGAAGTGATGTTCTTTTCTGGTTTGGTATCCTTAGCCATGATTGAAATTTTGATTGCATCAAATTAAGAAAATAGATTGTAAGAAAAAATTTAGATTTGAGTTGCGTTAACCCGTTGCTAACCTTCTCAATCACTTGCGCATTGTAATACTGTTCAATTTCACTCCACCATCACCACTCACATCCGTCCAAAACAATGTGATTTAGAAAATGAAAATTTTAGTTTCGATTAAGTACGCTTTGTTTTGAAAAACTCCCGCATAAAAGCATTGCGGGACAGGCGCCAGAAAGCTTTGCAAAGAAAAGTTTCCCGCTGGTGATAAATTGCCGGAAATTCAGATCATTGGCGGCAGGAATTACAACACGAAACGATTGCCCTGAATTTCTTATCGGCAATTTCTCACAGTTTGGACTGCAATGGTTTCTAAAGCTTCTACTCTCATTTAACAGTTTATTACTATTCAACCATACAAAGCTTTATAATTATTTCATATTAATGATAGGATAATATCACTTATAATTTTTATATTTGTTGTAATGAAAAATAAATTAGAAGATCTAATACATAAGAGAATTTCCCGGAGAAAGCTTATCAGCGGCGGAGGGAAAGCAATGGCTTTCTTCACTATAGGTTCGGTTTTACCTGATCAGTTTTTTGAATTAAATTTGTTCAGTAAGCAAAAGCCCGAACTTCAAAGCAATCTTTTTTTCAAACCCATAGAGCCTTCATCCGAAGACCGGTTTATTTTACCCGATGGATTTGATTACAAAATAATTAGAATGTGGGGTGATAAAATAAATAAGACTGACGATTACGGATTCAATAACGATTTTGTCTCTTACATACCGATCGATTTTCTCACAGGTGGAAAAAATTCAGAGGACGGATTGCTGGTGGTTAATCATGAATTTCCTTCACCCTTATTTATAAATAATTATACAGATGATGATTTTAGAAAAGGAAGAATTAAAACCATCAGCGAAGTTGAGGCGGAAAAAAGAAGTGTGGGAATTTCGGTTTTCAGAGTACAGAAGAAAAACGGAGAATGGGAATTTACAGACGATAAAAATTTCAACAGAAGACTTGATGCAAATACTGAATTCAGGATCTGCGGAAAGGCAGCAGGTTCGGAACAATTAAAATTTTCGGAGTTTGCAAAAGGTACGTTAGCCAACTGCAGCGGCGGTGTTACCCCTTGGGGAACAATGCTAAGCGGAGAAGAAAATTTTCAGGACCATTATGCAAATGAAAATGTATGGGAATACAGATGGAATGATACTGACAGGGATTTTATAGTCGAACATTACGGATGGGTTGTTGAAGTGGATCCGTTTGATAAAGATTCAGTTCCGAAGAAACATACTTCCCTTGGAAGATTCAGGCATGAGAATGTTGCAATAAGCATTTCCGGTAATAAAAAGGTCGTTGCATATATGGGTGATGATAAAGTTAACGAGTGCGTATATAAATTTGTCAGCACCGGGAGCTACGATGAAAACAGCCGTGGGAGTAATATGGATCTTCTTGATGACGGTGATCTTTATGTGGCAGACTTCAAAAATAATAAATGGCAGCTTCTTGATTATGAGAAGAGGGCGGAATTAAAAACAGATTTCACTTCGCAGGCAGATGTTCTGATTAATTGCATGAGATCATCAAAGCTTGTCGGAGGAACAGAGTGCAACCGTCCTGAAGATATTGAGATCAGTCCGACAGACGGATCTGTTTTCATTGCCTTCACCAATAATTCCAAGAAACAAGATTACTTCGGAAGTATTGTGAGATTGATCGAAAAGAATAATGATCCGGAAAGTGTGGATTTCGAATGGGAAGTTTTTGCAACAGGCGGAGTTGAATCAGGATTTTCGTGTCCTGATAATCTTACATTTGACAGTAACGGAAATCTTTGGGTGCTTTCTGATATATCTTCAAGCCTGCTTAACAAAGAACCGCATTCCTCTTTTAAAAATAATGCGCTATTCATGATCCCTACTTCGGGAAAAAATAAAGGTAAAGCATTCCGATTTGCCTCAGCTC
>Ga0105044_10008856_pt1 | contig 13798 bp, 14 predicted proteins | sample MAT01_FD_78092 | JGI IMG/M metagenome (GOLD analysis project Ga0105044, IMG submission 78092) | Freshwater microbial communities from Lake Fryxell liftoff mats and glacier meltwater in Antarctica - MAT-01 | ecosystem: Environmental > Aquatic > Freshwater > Ice > Liftoff microbial mat | place...
CTCCCCCGTCATCGTTGCAGTTGTCGTCGGTGTAGGGCTTGGCGATGCAGGTGTAGGCGGCCGGCACCTGCCATCCAATGTCGCCATCGGCCAACAGCACACGGAAACCGATGTTGGTGAGCGCTGTGTAGAACGGCTGCTGGCGCCATTCGATCTGCGTCACCTCCGTCGGCTGCGCCTCGGCGACGAGCGCAACGACGCGCCTCGCCAGTTCGGTGCCGATCGCTGCCGTGCGGGCCATGTTCTGGCCGCGCAGATCAACAGCGCCGGGCACCGGCAGTGCGCCTGCGGGGGCTGTCACACCGTCGCCGACCGGGTGTTCCGCATCGAGCTGCCAGACGTCGGCGTCGCCGGGGCCGATCTGGCTGCCGATGGCGCCGTTGAAGTACAGGACCTCGCCGCCGAGCGCAGCCCCGACCTGTTCGCGCACGACGCCCGGGTAGTCGGCAGTGAGGTACCGCCCGTCAGCGCTGCAATCATCCGCAGCCCAGCCCTTCGTCGCGCACTCGGCGGTGTAGTCGCCGGGCGGGTCCCAGCCCAGAGTCGTCTCAGGGTGGCTGGCCCACTGTACGACGGTCGCAATTGTGCGGTCCCCGTCGCCGTCGAATGCCACGCGCATGATGTTCAACCGCGGATCGACGATGACCGGGTCGCGCCCGTCGCTCTGCCCGAAGCGGTGTTCGTCGGCGACCACCTCGAGCCGGGCCGGTTCCATCAGTGTCGCCGCGTTGTAGATGGCGTCGGCCACCTGATCGGCCATGGTGTCGTACCAGTCGTCGTTGACGCTGAACGCCGTGTCGGGGCCGTGGTGGTTGTGAGTGGCGCTGATCACGATCTTGGCAATCTCGTTGAGATCGGCCGGCAGCAGCGCACGTGCCCGCTTCTCGATCTCGGCGGCGTCAGCGGCGAAGATCATGTACACGTCGACCGTGGCCATGATGACCAGCGAGTCCTCGCGTCGTAGTGCCAGCGCCGTTGCCCGCAGGTCGTCGTGCACCCAGGAGGCGTCAGCGTTGCCGTTGCCGACATCGACCTGGCCCTGGTCCCATTTCGGCACGAAGACGCCGATGTCATCGGGGTCGAGCTCGGTCCAGCCTGGCACCTCGAGTAGGTACGTGCGGTCACCGTCGACCGTCGGCAGGATGCTGTTGCTCGCCGCACCTGCGGAGAGGGCGCTTTGGGCTGGCAGCGTGGTCTCGGGAGCGACAGTGCTGGCATCGCTCGTCGATGCCGCGGTGTCGCCCACGGAAGCCTCGGTGGCGGGCGGCGTCGTGGCTGGCGCCGCGGCGTCGCCAGAACATGCGGCAACCACCAATGCCATAGCCGCAATTGCGGCGAACAACTTCTTCACGGCGCCTCCCCTTGATCCGACGCAGTGGACACTACTCAATCGGCCGGGATGTCAGAGGTGCTGGCAGTCAGAGGTACTGGCCGGTGGCAACGCGCTCGATCGCGCGACCGCCGGCACGGTCCTTCTCCTCGCGTCCCTTGACAAGCGTGCGGATGAAGACGATGCGCTCGCCCTTCTTGCCGCTGATCTTGGCCCAGTCATCCGGGTTGGTCGTGTTGGGAAGGTCCTCGTGCTCCTTGTATTCCTGGCGGATGCTGTCGAGCAGGTCGTCCAGCCGCACGCCGCGAGTGCCGCCGGCGATGACCCGTTTGATAGCCAGCTTCTTCGCGCGGCGCACGATGTTTTCGATCATGGCCCCCGACGAGAAATCCTTGAAATACAGGATCTCCTTGTCCCCGTTTTGGTACGTGACCTCCAGGAACTGGTTGGCCTCGTCGTCGCGATACATCTCCGCCACTGTTGCGTCGATCATGTCGGGTACCGAAGAGTTGACATCGATGGGTATCTCGTCAGTCAGGTACTGCGCAAAGATCTGTTTCGCCGCCGCGGCAGTCGGTCGCTCGATCTTGATCTTCACGTCGAGCCGGCCCGGCCGCAGAATGGCAGGGTCGATGAGGTCCTCGCGGTTGGTGGCGCCAATCACGATGACATTTCGCAGGCCCTCCACGCCGTCGATCTCGGCCAGCAATTGGGGCACGATCGTGCTCTCCATGTCGCTACTGATGCCCGAGCCACGAGTGCGGAACATGCTGTCCATCTCGTCGAAGAACACGATGACCGGCCAGCCTTCCTCACTCTTCTCGCGCGCACGTTGGAACACCAGGCGAATCTGACGTTCGGTCTCGCCGACGTACTTGTTCAGCAGTTCTGGGCCCTTGATGTTGATGAAATAGCTGCGCCCCTTCTCGCCACCGGTCTTCTCAGCAACCTTCTTGGCCAGCGAGTTGGCCACCGCCTTCGCGATCAAGGTCTTGCCGCAGCCGGGTGGGCCATACAGCAAGATGCCCTTCGGTGCCGGCAAGCGGTGCTCGGCGAAGAGCTCGGCGTAGAGGAATGGCAGCTCCACCGCATCGGCGATCTGCTCGATCTGCGTGTCGAGGCCGCCGATGTCGGAGTAGGAAATGTCCGGCACTTCTTCCAGCAACAGGTCTTCCACCTCCGGGCGCGGCAGCTTCTCCAGCAGAAGGTTGCTGCGCGAGTCCAGGCGCATGGTGTCGCCGTTGCGGAGGTGTACACCGCGCAGTGAATCGGCCAGCTCGCAGACCCGCTCCTCGTCGGCGCGGCCGACCACCAGTGCTCGCACCCCGTCGCCCATCAACTCCTTGATGGTGACGACTTCGCCGGTGATCTCGGCATGGCGGGCGTGGACGATGTTGAAGCTCTCGTTGAGCACCACCTCCGCACCACGCTCGAGATCGTCGTGTTCGATCTCGGGATGTAGTCCGACCCGCATCTTGCGACCGCTGGTGAGCACGTCGACCGTGCCGTCCTCGTTCTTGCCGACGATGATGCCGTAAGCGGATGGTGGCTGGGTGAGCTTCTCCACCTCATCGCGCAGCGCGGCAATGTGCTCGCGCGCCTCGCGAAGCGTGTAGCTGAGCTTTTCGTTCTGCGACACCGCGTGCGCCAGCTGCCCCTTTGTCTCCAGCAGGCGCTCCTCTAGCGCACGCTGACGCTTGGGCGCATCGGCCAGCTTGCGGCGCAGTTGCTCGATCTCGCCCTCGAGGACGATCACTTGCGAATGCAGCACCGCCATGGACTCGTTGGTGTCACCCTCGGTCATGTCAGGAACCTAACACCGCGAACCGTCGCGAGGGAGGCGCAGATGCGCATCGCGCCGACACGAAACAAGTGGCAAGTCGTTGACGCGCGATGCACTCACGAAACGCATTCCGGCGCACTGCTCCATGTATGATCACCTGGTCTGACCCTCGGAAATAGGAGACACAACGACATGAAGGTCTGGATCGACCAAGATTTGTGCACCGGCGATGGCCTGTGCGAAGAGATCGCCCCCGACGTTTTCACCCTCCTCGACGACGGTCTTGCATACGTCAAGGAAGGCGACAAGATCTACGCCACGGCCAAGGGCTTGCCCCAGGGTGCCGAAGGCATGGCCAACTTCCCCGATAGCCGCCTCGATGCGGTCATCGAGAGCGCCGAGGAATGCCCCGGCGAGTGCATCTTCATCGAACCGTAGTTCCGACTGGTTCTCTGTCCATGAAAGAAGGCGGCCTCCAGGCCGCCTTCTTCGCGATTCACAGCGTGGCAGACTGTGCCCTCAGCCGATGAAGCGGCCGACGGTGAGAAAGCCGGTGTGGGCGACCATACGGTGGTCGGGGCGCACAGCCAGACCTTCGATGTGCCAGCCACGGTGCAGTACTTCCAATGTGCGCGTACCGCTCCACTCACGAGTGGCCATGACCTCGCGTGTCTGCGCTGCCTGCGTGATGGAGGGTGTGTACGCAATGAGAATGCCACCGGGACGCAAGGCGTGCACGGCATGGGGCACCACCTTCCACGGCTCGGGAAGGTCGAGCACGACACGGTCGACATCGCGCTCGTCGATGCCGTCGTAGCAGTCGCGCAGGTGCAGTTCGTAGCGGCCGAGCGCCTCCTCGCCAAGGAACGAGCGGACGTTGGTACGCGCCCGGTTGAGGAAGTCTTCACGCAGCTCGTAGCCGACAATCTCAGCGCCGTAGCGCAGCATCGTCATGCTGAGTGCGCCAGAGCCGACGCCGCTTTCCAGCACCCGCACACCGGGACCGATGTCGGCGAGCATGCAGATGGGCCCGAGGTCCTTCGGGTAGATCACCTGTGCGCCGCGCGGCATCTCCAACACGAAGTCCTCCAGCGTGGGGCGCAGAGCGGTGTACGCCGCCCCCTTGGTGCTCTTCATCACGACGCCTTCTGGCTTGCCGACGAAGTCCGCGTGCGGCACCAGACCGGCATGAGTGTGGAACTCGGCACCTTCGGCCAGCGTGATCAGGTAACGCCGCTGCTTGTTGTCCAGCAGCAACACCTTGTCGCCGTAGTCGAGTGGTCGGTTCATCGTCGTCCTCTTCCTTTTCCGAGCACCAGTTCCACCGGTACCGGTTCGTGTGCCCGCGCCTTGTCTGCCACTCGGCAGAAGGCACACAGGTCGCCCGTCGTTGGCGCCCCGCACGAGATGCAGCTGAGCAGCGAATCGGTAGCGGCAGCCGTGCCACCGGCGAGCAGCGGCGACATGTTGTCGAGGAAATTCAGGTAGAAGGCTGCCTTGCTGCCGGGTGACTGCTGCTCGATCGCATTGAGCGCTTCCTTGTACGCGATGTGCTTGTTGCCCAGCGCCATCGGGCATTCGTCGACCAGGTAGTCGATGCCACGCACGATGCACCAGGCAGCCATTTCGCGCTCGGTGAGGCGAATCAGCGGCTTCACCTTCTTCGGAAAGCCGTTACGGGCAGGTAGGACCGGCGACTGACGTGCCAGGTACTCCACATCCCACCGCAGCGTGTTGCCGAACAACACTGCGGCTTCGTCGTCCATGTTGTGGCCGGTGACCAAGACGGTGTAGCCGCCGTCCAGCGCTGCCTTGTCGAACAGGTGACGCTTGCTGATGCCGCACGCACTGCATGGCACCCGCTTGGTGGCTTTGGCGGCAGTGGGCACGTCGTAGCCGTAGTCGTCGCGCAGCGAGATTTCGATGAGCTTCAGACTGCGCTCGGCGGCGAAGGCGCGGGCGTACTCGGCGGACGTCTCGCTGTAGTCACCGATCCCGAGGCCGATGTACAGGCCATCGGCTTGGTAACCGAGCTCGAGCAGAATGTCCCATACCGCCAGGCTGTCTTTTCCGCCGGAGACCGCAACGAGAATGCGGTCATCCTTCGACAACATGTCGAACTTCTCGATGGCTTTCACCACTTGGCGACGGCACAGCTCGAGGAAATGCTCGGCGCAGAAGTGGGCGTTGTGGCGGGGCAGGTCGATGATGGCCGGCTCTTTGCAGACACGGCACTTCGACCCGACTGCCACCATCAGGCGCCACCGGAAATCACGGGACGGATTTCCACCTCATCGTCGCCGGTCAGATCTGCATCCCCTGGCACCAGGGTGCCATTGCGAATCACAAGGTGCGACTCGCGCGGCAGCTTCAGTTCGGCCAGCAGCGCGTTGACACTGCGCTTGCCTTCGATGACCAATTCGCGACGCGGATTCCGCAACAGCACCTTCATGGCACCATTCTGCCTGGGCACGGCCTACTTGGCGCGCTTGATGGCCTTGCGCTGCTTGCGTTGCTTGCGTGTGGGCGGCGTGAGCGACTCGACCCGCACGAATTGGCCGGCTGTGAGCTTCTCGATCGCGAGGACCTCTTCGTCCTTGCCGAAGTACTTCCGGGCCAGGCGCGGTGCCCAGAGCACGACGCCGACTGCCATCCACCCGCGGCTGCCGCCGAAGAAGCCCTTGTACAGGGCGCTGCGGCGAAGTAGGGCGGTTGGCGAGAGCAGCGTTGAGCGACGCCGAGCCACGCTGGCTACACCCGTCGGATTTCGACGAATGTGGTCTTCTTCCGGCCAGAGCGCTTGCCCAACAGGAAGAAGATGATGAGGAGCACAATGCCACCTGTGGTGGCCACCGTCATCAACGTCTGCTTCCTGTCGTTGAGCTTGCCCTGCAGACCGCTCTGCGTTTCGCGGAACTTGGACTCGAGGTCGGCGCGGGTGATGCGTTGCTGAGCCATGGTCAGCGCTTCTCCTTCGTCAAGGGGGTCTTGTTGATACGCCGGACGGCGAGGCCGATGACGACGCCAGCGAAGGCCACACCGCACAGGTACGGCAGCAGGTTCATCCAGCGGCCCCCAAAGGTGGCCGGCCATTCGGTCTGCAGCATCCGTAGGAGGCCCAGCACGAGAAACCCGGTACCAAGGCCGATGCACACCGCACCGATGAGCCCCGACAAGATCCAGCGGCCAGTATTGCCGAGCGGCTCGCGCAGCTCTTGGCGTGCGTACTCCTGCATCAGCTGAGCGGTCTGGGCAAGCTGCCCCTGGGGTGCGCTCTTTCGGGTGTCGCGGGCTGTCTCGGGCACGCCATATGTGTAGCACGCGAGTGACCCATTCCCCCACCGAGTGGCAAATTTCGGCTGCTCAGGGGTTCTGCAGGCGAAAGGCGTTCACGGCCTCGACACCGACCAGCAGCTCGTCGAGCGCTTTCATCCGAGCCAACGGGCCTGCCGCGCACAACAGGTCGTACGCATCTGCGGAACCAATTGGTGCAAGGTCGATGAGTTGATAGCTGGCGGTCAGCACGTCGTCAGCAAGTTCGGTGCCTGGTTCATTTCCCTCGTCGCCCAATTCGAGTGCGAGCGCTGCGGAACGTCGGGCCCGTGCGGTGACTGCCCGCAGCATTTCCTCACTGTCCTGATCCATGTCGTCCACATCGGGCTCGTCATCCACGTCGGCCAAAGGGTAGGGATCGTCGGGGAGCCAGGCAGTGACACGCATCCGCCGCATTCCGATTGCGATCACCGCGTATCGGCCGTCATCGAGCTCGGCGACCTGCACCATACGCGCGACAGTGCCGACCGGTCGGCGCATGTCACCGCCACCTACCTCGTACCCCCGATCGATCAGCACGACACCGAACTCGTGGCCCTCGGCGGCGACGCAGTCCTTCACCAAGGCCTGGTACCTGGGTTCGAAGACATGCAGTTGCAGCACTCCCCCAGGCACCAGCACGTTGCCCAGCGGAAACATCGGGAGCACGGCCACACACCGCACAGTACTGCCACCCGCAGGCAACGCCGGGCGTCGTGCCGCCGACATTTCCCGATGCTCTTGAGGGGGCCATGGTCGGGCCGGGGGTCGGGCCGGGGGTCGCGCCGGGGGGTCGACCCGGACCGGGCACCTACCGTGGAGCGAGGGCGTCCGGAGTAGGGCCGCTGGGGTAGGCGGCCAGGATCGACGCCAGCTGCTCCCACGTCGGGCGATATTCAGTCTTGTTCGTGATCGTTTCGCCGTTCAGCAGGAGGGCAAACTCGATTGCACCGCCACCGGGCAGTGGTACGTACCCACTCAGGGCCTTGGCGCCGAGCTTGTCGGCGACCCCGTCGGTGTTGTCCAACGTGCCGGTCTTTGCACGCAACACACCCGAAAGTGGCTCCCCCTCCTGAAAGGCGTCGTTCAGCGTGCCGCCCTTCGCCCCGCCAACGGGCAGCCCTTCGCCAACCGCATCATCGACCGACCCGTGCTGCAGCACGGCCAAGATCGCCCGACAGGTGAGCCGGTTCTCGTCGGACAAACCCGACCCGTCCACCAGGATCACGCCCTCGAGCGGAATTTCCCACTCCTGGAGCGTGCTCATCACCTTCTCCAATCCGAGGACGGTGGTTCCCGCTCCGCCGGTCGCAAGGCCGATCTCTTTCAGCACCATTTCGGCTGTGTTGTTGTCACTGGTGGTCAACATTTCTTGCAGCACGGCGGGCAGCGCCTGAGAATCGACCTTCGCCACCACCGGCGAACCGTCGGCGACACCCTCCTTCGGGGGCCCACCAACCGTGACACCTCGTTCCTGCAAAAGTTGTGTGAGGACGGTGGCCGCGCCGACAACCGGGTCGTTCGACGACAGATCAGCTGCCTCGCGCGAATCGTTGACCAACAGGGCTGACAGTGGCCCGCCCTCGCTGAACCGCAGTGCGGGTGCCCATGTGGGCAGGTACCACTCGTCGTCGTAGCGAGTGGCATCACCGACGATCGATCCGCTGATCGCCGTCACGCCGGCGGCCTTCACCGAGTCGGCGAGCGCCTCGATGGGTGTGACGTTGATCGGCGGAAACTTCTGGTTCGGTCCGTCCCACCATTCGCTGCTGAGCAACGGGTCACCCCCGCCGATGAGGAACAGGTCCCCCGCTACCACCCCCCCGGCGCCGACCACACCGTTGACCGTTGTGGTGTAGACGAACTCGTCGCCGAGAACCTCCAGCGCCACTGCTGCGGTGATCAGCTTGACGTTGCTCGCCGGTCGGAGCGGTGTCGTCTCGTTGACTGCCGCCACAGGCTCGCCGTCGATCGCGATTTCGAAGCACGCGTTGCTACCGATCGAGTCCAACAGCGGTTGCAGTTCGCTTCGGAAGGCAGCGGAGTTGCTCTCGCGCGACAGGACGGCAGGAGCGCGACGCACCGAGAGCAGCGGTGTATCGATTGGCGCCTGCACCGATGTCGCCGGCGCCACGTCATCAACAGCCACCGAGACCTCATCAGGCGCTCGACCGTCAGCGAAGCGCCAGCAGCCACCGAGCAACAACGCTGGGACCAGCGCGACGATGATCAGCCCGGGGTACGGGTTGCGGCGCCGTGTGGACACGTCAGCGAGGAGCTCCGGTGCCCAGCCCGCGCGACTCACGGAATTGTGCGTACTGCCACAGATGACCAAGCGCAGTCACTGCACGGTTGCCGCTTGCGTAGCACACGCGGCCCGTCGCACGCACCGCTCGCGGACCAGCGTTGTCGGGGTCGGCAACTGCCAACTCGGTGGCCGTGAGAATGGGTTTGTCGTACCGAACGGACAGCTCATGAGCAGCTTCGGCGAAGCGCTCGTCCTGGCGCTCGTGGTAGGCGACAATGCGCTCGAGCCCGTCACCGGGGTAGAACTTGCCCTCCTTCATCAGCCGTGCCTGATTGCTCTGAATACCGATTCCGAGGTACACGATCGCGTGCACATCCGGGTGCGCAGCAATCATCTCCATCACCTCCGGAATGGTGTCGCGCACCTCGCCGCCTGCGCAGTCGACGGGGTTGTTGCGGCTCCACCGCGGTGGCAGCCTGGTATCGATCTGTGCCTGCAGATCGGCGGGCAGCTCCATCAACCGCAGCCGACCGTCGCGCACTATCGCATCGCTCGTGACCACACCCCAACCACCTGCTGTCGTGAGCACAATGGTATTGGGGCCTTTCGGCAGCGGCTGCGTGGCGAACGTGGCCGCTGCTTCGAACGCTTCCTCCACCGTGACCGCGCGAGTGACGCCCGCCTGGCGGCAGGCGCCGTCGAACACCTTGTCGTCGGCTGCGAGCGCGCCGGTATGACTGGCTGCCGCACGTGCCCCGCCCTCCGTGGCCCCGCCCTTCACGACCACCAACGGCTTGCGAGCAGCAACGGAGGCGAAGCGCTCGAGCAGTCCGCGACCGTCGACGATGCCCTCCACGTATGCCAATGACACCGACGTGGCGTCGTCGTCGGCATACCAGTCCAGGTAGTCCGCAGGTGTCACCGCTGCTGCGTTGCCAGCCGACACAGCGCGGCTGATACCGACACCGGTCTGGCGCGAGTAGTTCAGGAAACTGCTGACGAAGTTGCCACTCTGACTGGCTACGCCGATGCGACCCGCCGGAGGAAAGGGAGCGACGATCTGGGCGCACAGATGCGCCGGGGTACTGACAACGCCTTGGCCGTTCGGCCCAGCGAGCAGAATGCCCAACTCGTCGGCGAGCGCCACCAGTTCCGCCTCAGCGGTACGGCCTTCGTCGCCGGCCTCGCCGTAGCCGGCGCTGGTCAGGAACGCAGCCTTGATGCCCTTGGCCGCGCACGCGCGCAGCATGGCCGGGTTGGCGCTGGCCGGGGTGCACACGAAGACGAGGTCGATCTGGCCCTCGGGAAGCTCCGCGATATCAGCAACGGTGCGGATACCCAACACCTCCTCGCCCTGCAGATTGGTGCCGTACACCCCACCCGAGTAACCGCTGGCCAGGATGTTGTGCAGACTGACGAAACCGAACTTGCCCGGATGCGTGGAGGCGCCGGCCACCAGCACACCCTTGGGGTCGAACAGCGCACGAAACTGCTCGTCGGTCGGACGTGGCCGGTGGGTGCCGCTGGAGGTGTCGGGCTCTCCCAACTCCACGAGAGCATCAACGGCGACGGGGGTGCCATCGGCTCGAACGATGAGGGGGTTGACATCGACGCTGGCTACGTCGGGTCGCGCTGCAGCCAATGCCGACAACCCCATCAGCACGGCGGCGAGAGCAGTGCGATCGACTGCGGCCTCACCGCGAAACTCGCCGAGCAGCTTCTGAGTCGCCAATCCCGCGATCATCTCCTGTGCGTCCAGGTCGCTGAGCGGAACGGGCCGGAAGACCACATCGGCGATGGCCTCGGCGAGCACGCCGCCAACGCCCAGCATCACGTTGGCCCCGAACTGAGGGTCGCGCACAACGCCCGCGATGAGCTCACGATTGCCGCTGATCATCGGCGCTACGAGGAGGGTCACATCACCATCGTCGGCGGTGGCCTTGTTCAGCAGTTCACTTGCGGCCGAGTGCGCGGCTGCTGCGTCGCCGAGGCTCAGCTTCACAAGGCCACGCTCGGTCTTGTGGGCGATGGCATCGCCACACAACTTGATGACAACGGGAAAGCCGAGTGCTGTAGCAGCAGCCGCGGCCGCCGCTGGGTCGTTGGCTTCACGCTCAACGGCCATCGGCACACCGAACTCACGCAACAGTTTCTTGGAGGCGGCTTCCGACAGGGTTGTTCCGTGACGAGTCATCGCCTCCAACGTAGCCAACGCGCCCGTGCCGACCGACGATAGAGCGTCGGTCGGCACAACACGCAGGTGCGTTCGGCCTAGCAGGTGACAGTGAGGTGGAGGGCCCGGTCCTGGCCAGCTCCAGTTTGATCCTTGATGAACACGACCACCCCGTTGTCGGGGTCATCTTGCCAGTTGGCGACCATGGCGAACCCGATCGGGGGTCCGACGCTCACGGCGGGGCGGCCGACGGTTGCCTGGTACACGCAGTTCGTGATGTCACGGTTGAACACGACTGCATAGTCACCCAGTGGAACACCAGGGATCGGTGCGACGCTCACAACACCGACACCACGAGACAGCAGACCGTTCTGATCGACGACTGCGAACGGAGAGGTGGTCGTGGTTGCGATGGTGTAGCCGACCACGTCCACCAGAATCTCGGTTCTCGGTCCAGCATTACCGAGTGCGTCATAGACGATCTCGATCTTGCCGGCATCGACGCCAGAAACTGGCACCGCGACAGTGACCGCGTTCGGCGTGGTTTCCCCAACACCGAAGTTCAGGCTGGAGGTGGTGGGTGCGCCTGGCGCGTCGGCGGGACGAACCGAGATGAAGCCCTCAGCAGTCGAGCTCACGGATGTCACGTTCAGTAGAACTGCGGTGGCACCGTCGGGTACCACGATCTGATTTCCGGTACTCGTAGGAATGTTGCCCGTAACCTTCAGATCCTGAGCAACGGCAGATACGAACGGCCCCGCAAGGCCGACATTGAGCGGGTCGCGTGTGTCGAGGATTCGGACCGGCGTGATGGCCACCACATTGGACGGCGAACTCGAAGCCGCACCAGCGAAGCTGAGCACTCCACCGGCTCCGATGGAGACTGCGACCGCTGCGCCCACTGCTGCCCAGCGCGATCTCCAGAGCTGTCCTCGTTCAGGCTGGTTGTGGCCGCCATTGTGTGAAACCTGTGGCATGTCGCGTAGGGGACTGTGGTTTCTTCGTTGCTGTGTCATGCCTCGATCATCGACGCCCAGGTGGGCCGGCACATCGGCAGTCTCTACCTATTCGTAGGCGAGCTACCGGGTGTCGACAAGAACGTCACGTAGCCCTCTGCGGCCGGAGAGACCCATCTTTCGGTAGATCGCCCTGAGGTGTGCATTCACCGTACGGATACTGATGTAGAGCAGATCCGCAATCTCTCGGTCGGTGTGAGCGCGCCCCGCCAAGAGCGCCACTTCACGCTCACGTGACCGAGCGCTGCCAGGGGATAGTCCTTCAGCCCGGCGGTGGCCGCGGCGCGCATGATGAGAAAGCCCCTACTTGTCAAGGTCATCGCCAAACTGTCGAGGAGCGTGGTCTTTCCCACGCCGGCTTCACCGCAGACGAGCAGGCGACCAGCTTCTTCGACGGCGGCGACTGCCATCTCGGTCTCCACCGCTCGGCCAACGATTGGCCGTCGCCCTGCTGGTTGTGGCGGCACCATGGCCGTCACCCTATGCGAACCCGTCCCGCCGGCTGTCCGCTACTCACTGTGGTCGCCTCAGTTCGGCGAGTTTGAGTTCTGCCATGACCAATAGGGCAGCAACCTGGACGATGCTGATGCCCAGCGCGTCAGCAATCCGTTCATCGTCGGCGCCGCTGCGCTGCATTCGCAAAGCGACCGCATGCGCAGTTGGCAGTTCAGTTATCAGGTACTCGTCATCGCTCCAGCCCATACAGAAAGTCTGGTCCAGAACCGATGACCCGCCATCGGCAGTGTCTGCCGATTCGACCGGCCATCGTTGGTGGACGCACCACAACGGCGCATACTTCTGGGTCGTTGACTTCACGCTCATCGACCAGCGGCACACCAAACCCACGAAACAGTGAGTTGGGAGGCGGCTCCCGGCAGGGTTGTTCCGTGACGAGTCACCAACGTAGCCAATAGGACCCCACGGCACCGGACGGCGCGAGGTAGCGACCAGCGCGCTGAGTACGTGCGCAGCGCACCGATGAGTAGCCCGTGCTCATGTTCTGCTCCGAGTGCTGGTGCATCGTCGTGGCATGACCACTACACAGCACACATCCACGGGCGCTCGTTCGCGCGTCTCACTGGCTTCCAAGCTTGCCGCCCTCACCTCTGCTCTCGTAGGGATGGCTGCGATCTCAGCTTTCGTCGCACTGCCAACCGCTCGAGCCGACGCGATCGGACCGCTTCCCCACGTTGAAATCGCCCACCAGTGCGTGGAAGGCGAGTTGCGGTACGAAGCGACGATGACCAACACCGGTCTCGGGACGACCCATTTCGACGTATCGGTCAACAGTGGCTCGGGGGCAACCAGCCACGGGTATGACGTGATCAGCGGAGCGATCGTGGTGGCGACGTTCGTCGTCGAACAGGGCAGCTACGGCATCTTCGACGTCTCGAACGTCGATGACGCAACCATCGTCGACCACCAGCAGCTGAAAGCCGACTGCAAGGCAGAGCCGTACGCAGAGATCGGCGTCATCTGCCCCGAAGACCACTCGACGCCGTTCGTCTACCTCGAATGGGTCAACCTCAGCTACGCCCACGAGGCGTACTTCGACGTCTACCTCGATGGTGTCACCGTCGCCAGCGGGTTCTCTGGCGCAGCCAATACGCATTTGCTCTCCTTCGACCTGGTCGATGGACAACACGTTGCTGCGGCGATTCTCGCCGATGGTATTGTCGTCGAGGAAGTGAACACCGATGTCGATTGCCCGCCAGCGTCCACGACGACCCAGCCCACGACGACCCAGCCCGACACGACACAGCCCGACACGACAGCCCCCGGCTCGACGTTGGCCGAGCCTCCGCTGCCCGACACGACACAGCCCGACACGACAGCCCCCGGCTCGACGTTGGCCGAGCCTCCGTTGCCCACCATCACGGTTGCTGACACGACCACCTCTGACACAGCGATTCAGCCCGACTCGGCGACAACGATC
>Ga0105044_10008858_pt1 | contig 13797 bp, 9 predicted proteins | sample MAT01_FD_78092 | JGI IMG/M metagenome (GOLD analysis project Ga0105044, IMG submission 78092) | Freshwater microbial communities from Lake Fryxell liftoff mats and glacier meltwater in Antarctica - MAT-01 | ecosystem: Environmental > Aquatic > Freshwater > Ice > Liftoff microbial mat | place...
CTCTGAGCACCTGCAGGAGGCTCGAATCGGGAGAAGACTCTTCCCAGAGCCTTGGAGGACCAATGAAAAGATTCGTATTGTTTCTGCCGGTGCTGGCGTTTGTCGGCTTGGCATGTGCCCCAGCGCCACCACCGCCGGTTGCGGGCCCGGCCATCCCGACGTGCTTCGACGAGACGGTCAATCCGGCCACAGGCGACGTCCTGTACAGCGGACCCCTCGACACCTTGGCCAACCTGCAGATTGTGAGCAGCGTGGACGGAAGCTGCAGTGGATCTGTTGGCGCGACGTTCACAGCCGTCGTGGCTGCGGGTGCGCCCTCGGCGTTGGCCCTCTGCCAGAGCCTCAACCCGAGTTTCACCCTTGCCTCCAACTCCGCGCCGCCCTCCATTGCACCCCAGCCAGGTCCCTACTTCTGGATCTGTCAACTCTGACCACTGATTGCTCTGGCCGCCGTCCCTCTCTACGCAGGGACGGCGGCCAGTTGTCACTTGGACCTGATCCAACGGCGCCTTCTCGTGAGCAGATCGACTGTTGGCGATCAGCGAAAATCGGGTTTCGGGATCATCGAAAGCTGGGTTCTCGGGGTGAGGTATTCCTCCGGTTTCAGAGGTTAGCGGCGCCTCCGTTCGGTGGGGTCGGTGGCCATCTCGGTGAGGGGCGAGTTCAACCGGTCATCGCGACAGCAGCACCGTAGACACTGCTGGCGGTTGACCAGCCGAGGCTTCGTCGGAGCATGGTGTTCAGGCGGTGTTCGATCGCCAGCAGGTCGGCCGGGTGTGGACGTTGGGGTCGGTTGGTGATTGGCCACTCGTGGGCGAACTCGGTCGGGGTGAGCCGGTGTCAGACCCGCTGCCTACGATGCCCGACGTGGCAATGAGGGTTGAATGGGTCCCGTTCGGGCCGACAGCAGTGGAGGCCTTGGCGGCGCTCGTCCAGCAGGCCAAGCTCGGCGACGTCCTGGCGCCCGTCACCATCGTCGTCCCCACGAACCTGGTCGGCGTCGCCCTGCGTCGAGCGTTGGGAGCGGTACCCGGTGGGATCGGAGCGATTGACGTCGTCACCCTGTCGGGCCTCTCGTCACGCATCGTCGAGACGTGCTCGGACGGCGATGGCCGTCCCGTGGCATCGGACCAGATTCGGAGCGCGGCGATCCGCCAGGCCCTCTCCCTCGAGTCCGGCCCGCTCCGAAAGGTGGCGCCTCACGCCAGCACCGCCAACGCCATCTCCGAGGTCATGGTGGCGCTCCGGCGGGCCGGGCCGGCTACCGCCGCGTTGGGCCGCAGTGTTCGCCCCTTGGTCGTCGACGCTCGCCGAGTGGTGACGCGGGCCGACGAATTCCTCGGTGGGTTCTGGGACGAGACCGATGTGGTCCGTGCGGCAAGCGGGGCGGTCAGTCGGATGCCCGGGACTCCCTGGATCGTGTATCTGCCCGACTGGCTGTACCCGGCGCAACGCCAACTGCTCCAGGCAGCTGCGCTCGACCGAACGGTGACGCTGCTGATCGGGGCAACGGGGGTTGTCGAAGCCGACCGACAGGCCCTTGACCTCATCGAGGCCCTGGCGCCCGGCACGACCGTCGCCGGCCCAGACACTGGAGCGACGGTCGGCGCAACCGAGGTGATCTCTGCCCCTGACCCCGACGAGGAGGCTCGAACTGCGGTCCGTTGGATCGCCGCCCAGATCGACGCCGGCGCGGATCCGGCCCGGTGCGCCATCCTCCACTCAGGAGCGGTGCCCTACCACCGGGCGATCCGACGCCACCTCGATCGTGCCGGCCTGGAGTCCAACGGCCCCGGCGTCTCGACCATGGGAGAGACCCACGTCGGGCGAGTGGTCCGGGCGGTGCTCACACTGGCCGATCAGGACTGGTCACGGGCGGCCGTCATGGCGCTCATCGGGGCCGGGCCAGTGGTGGACGCCGACCATCAGGTCGTGAAGCCGGCACGGTGGGACCTCGTCTCACGTCGGGCGGGTGTGGTCGCAGGCGAGGCGCAGTGGGCGGAGCGCCTCACGGCATGGCGGGACTCGCTGGAGCCGCCCCGCGAGGGGGATCGTCCTCACCGGGACGTGGTCATGCTCGATGAACTGTCCGGTTTCGTGACGCGCCTCATCGGCCTGACGTCGGTACCGGAGTTCGCCACCTGGGAGGAACGGGCGGCCTGGTTGTGGGAGGCCGTGACTGCGTTGCTGCCTCCCGCCGGGCTCCGGACCGATTGGCCCGATGCGGAGGCTGCAGCGTTCGAGCGGATGGAGGGTGCGGTCGATCTGCTCGGCGGGCTCGACGCCATCGACCCGGATCCCAGCGCGGCCCGTTTCCGATCCGCGGTCGAGGTGGAGCTGGGACGCGCCGCCGCTCGCCACGGGCGGGCCGGGGTCGGGGTCATGACCGGCTCGTACGCCGCGGCCTGGGGTGTCCCGCTCGATGCGGTGGCGCTGGTCGGAGCAGCCGAGGGCCGTGTTCCAACGCTGCTTCGGGGCGGCTCCATTCTCGGCGCCAGGGAGCACGAACTGGTCGGCCGGGACCTCGGTGGTGTCGGGATCGACGATCAGTACCGGCGGTATCTGGCGGCGTTGGCCGCCGCGCCGGTCAGGCTGGTGACCTGGCCCCGTCATGAGCTCCGGTCCGGGCGCGCGTGTGAACCGTCGCGTTGGGTGGGGCCGACCACCACGACCGTGGAATCGTTCGTGGCGTCGGCGTGGGCGCCGTTGCCGTGGCTCTCCTCGGCCGAACTCCGATCGGCTGGGCTGATCGGAGCGACAGAACTGACCGGACCCGGTCGGCACGGCGCAGCGTCGTCGCCCTGGATCCGGAGCGATCAGCGGTTGGCCCGTGGCACCGCCATGATCGAGGCCCGTCGCGCCGGAGAGTACGGGCCGTTCACCGGATGGGCCGGGAAGTCCGAGGCGCTGACGCGGGCGCTCGGCGCTGAGTTCTCGGCCACGTCGTTGGAGGACTATGCCCAATGTCCGGCCAGGTGGGGCTTCGAGCACGTGCTGGCGCTCCGCACGGTCGATCGCCCCGAAACTCTTCTGGAGATGGCGCCCACCGATCGCGGGACCCTGATCCACCGGGTGCTCGAGCAAGTGGTTTCCGAGCGGATCGGCGGGACGGTTGCCGGGTCGCCCGAGGAACGAGCCAGGGCCCGGCAGCTGCTGTCCCAGGAGTTCGACCGGTTGGCCTCGCTGGGCCTCACGGCGCGCGGGGCGCTGGCCGACTACGAGCGCCAGTCGTTGCGGCTCCAACTGCTCGGATTCGAACAGCTCGACGACGTTGCTCGACAGGGCGCGACCGCTCAGTCCGCCGAGATGGCGTTCGGGGTCGCAGCGGGCCGTCCGGTCAGCATCGTCACACCATCGGGCCGAGCGCTTCGGTTCAAGGGTTCGGTTGATCGGGTCGATGGTTCACCCACCCACCGGGTGGTCATCGACTACAAGTCGGGGCGGCCGAAATCGCGCGACCTCACGCCGGAGTTGCTCACCGGCCAGAAGCTCCAGCCCGTCCTGTACGCCCTTGCTGTTGAGCAGGCCAGTCCGGGGCCGCCGGTCGATCAGGCTGCGTACTGGCACCTGAGTCCCGGTGCTCCAGAGTTGGTACCGGTCGACCTGGAGGCCGCACGTGACGGGGCGTTGGAGGCGATCGACGATCTGGTGACGACCATCGAGCACGGCCACTTCCCGGCGCGGCCCGGCGAAGCGACCAGTTGGCCCAGGCCCGGTCATGAGCACTGCAGCTACTGCGCGTTCGACCCGATCTGCCCGTCGTCGCGGTCGGAGACCTGGCAGATCCTGCGCAGTCGACCGGAGCTGGCCACCTATCGGATGCGAGTCGAGGGTGTCGACCCCGCCTCCGACGGCCCCGCCTCCGATGATCACCTCGGGGGGCACACGTGACCCCGGTCGATCAGGCCGACCGCGACCGGATCGTCGGTTGTCTCGACGAGACACTGTTCGTCGATGCCGGAGCGGGCTCGGGCAAGACCACCCAACTGGTCGGCCGGATCTGTGAGTTGGTCCGCCACGGTCGATCGATCGAACGAATTGCCGCCATCACCTTCACCGAGGCGGCCGCCTCCGAGTTGCGCCACCGGCTCCGCCGGGAACTGCAGCGAGCGGCAGCGTCAGACGGTGAACCCATCGCCGCTGAACGGTGCGCCGTCGCCCTGCAGCACCTCGACAGCGCCGCCATCTCGACCCTGCATTCGTTCGCCCAACGGCTGCTGCGCTCGGCTCCCATCGAGGCCGGCCTCCCACCGGCGGTCGAGGTCCTCGACGAGATCCGGGCCGTGCTCCGGTTCGCCACGCAGTGGCAGGTGTTCTTCGACGACTGGATCGAGGATCCCACCGCCACCGAGATGTTCCGGTCATTCCTGGCGGTCGGCGGCAAGCCGGACCAGCTGGAGGCGCTGGCCCGATTCCTGGGGGATCATTCCGACCGGTTGACCCGCGCCTCGCGGGAGCCGGAACTTGCGCGGGTGGACACCACGACGGTCCTGGGCGCGCTGGATCGGGCGCTGTCCCTGGCCGAGCAGTGCCCGGACGAGACCGACCTGTTGTACCGCCACATCCAGGACCGAATCGCTCCGGTACGGGCGCAACTGGCTGGCTGCGCTCAGGATCGGGTGGCCGTGCTCTCCATGCTGTCGCCAGGGCGCAAGGACGTGACATGGAAATTGAACCGGGGGAGAGGAGCCAACTGGGCTGACCTGGCCGCAGTCCGGGCAGCTCTGGAGGATGCGGAGGCGGCCGCCCACGAACTGCGCCAGGTCCACATCGACGCCACCCTGCGGATCGTTCTGGCCCGAATCTCGAACTTCGTCCTCGACCTGGCTGATCAGCGCCGCCGGGACGGGTTGGTGTCGTTCCACGATCTGCTGGTCCTGGCCCGTGACGTGCTGGCCGGTCATCCCGAGGTCCGAGCCAGGTTGGCCGCCGAGTTCGACGCACTCCTGATCGACGAGTTCCAGGACACCGACGCACTCCAGATCGAAATCGTTCATCTCCTGGCCTCGGGTTCGGCCGCGCAGGCGGGCGGACGGTGGTCCGACCACGCGATCGAGCCGGGGCGAATCTTCTTCGTCGGTGATCCGAAGCAGTCGATCTACCGATTCCGGCGGGCCGAGGTCCGCCGGTTCATCGAAGCTCGGGAGCACCACTCGGCCGGGGCGGTCGCCCTGACCACCAACTTCCGAACCGTCGAACCGATGGTGGATTGGGTCAACCACACGTTCTCACGGCTCATCACCGCAGGCAACGGTCAGGCTGACTACACCCAGCTGGCGCCCTTCCGCCCTCCGCTCGGCGACGGTCGCCCGCCGGTACTGGCCCTCGGTGGACCGGGTGCTCTCAAGGAGCCCATCGGGTCGGTCCGGGCCCGCGGCGCCGATGAACTGGCGGGGGCGCTCGCTGCGCTGGTCGACCAACGCTGGCCGGTGCAGGACCCGCAGACCAAAGACCTCCGGCCGGTTCGTTGGTCGGACATGGTGGTCCTCGTGCCCAGCCGGACCAGCGTGTCAGCTCTCGAGCAGGGTCTCGCCGGTGCGGGAGTGCCGTATCGCCTGCTCACCTCGTCGCTCATGTGGGAGGCCCAGGAGATCCGAGATGTCCTGGCTGTGGTCCGTGCCGTGCACGACCCGAACGATCAGGTGGCCATCGTCGCCGCCCTTCGTTCGCCCCTGTTCGGCTGCGGCGACGACGAGCTCTCGGCGTGGAGGTCGGCCGGCGGCCGGTGGGAGTTCGTCGGACTCGGCGACGACAGACCTCAGATGCCCCAACGTGTGGCCGCAAGTCTCCAAAGGCTGGCCGAGTTGTCCCAGCAGTGGTGGAGTGGCCCGGATCAGTTGGTCGCTCACGTGGTGGAGTCACTCGGGGCCATGGAGCTGGCCGCGGTGGCGGGGGAGCCCCGGGAGTTGTGGCGGCGACTCCGATTCCTGGTGGATCAGGCGCAGGCCTTCAGCGAGTCCGAACGTGGTTCGGTGGGCGAGTTCCTGGCGTGGGTGGATCTGCAGGGGTCGGACTCGATCCGGGTCAATGTTGCGCACCTCCCGGACCTGGATGACGACGCGGTCCAGGTCATGACCATTCATGGCTCCAAGGGTTTGGAGTTCGGTGTCGTGGCGCTGTTCGGGCTCGACAGCACACCGATGAATCGACCTGGCGTCAAGGTCAGCTGGAACGACGCAGGTCAGCCGCAGTTGAAACTCGGTGCTGCGGCCGGTGAATCGGGCTTCGAGGCGCTCCTGCCGATCGATGAGCAGTTGGACCGTCACGAACGACTTCGATTGTTGTATGTGGCCGCCACCCGTGCCCGGGACCGGTTGATCCTGTGCCTGCACCGCAAGGCGGTGAGCAAGCCACCGCAGGAGGGATCGAAATCGTTCGCCCAGCTCCTGGAAGAGTTGCTGGACGACGCGCCTTCGGGGACGTGGCAGCGGTGGCCCCCCGAGGACCCCGAGGATTCCAACGGGTCGCGGCCAGAGGAGCCACTGGCCGATGCGGCGGCTGACGTTGTTCCGGTCGATGGCCCGGTGTCAGATGAGGTGACGACCGATGATGGGGTGGCAGATGCCGTGCTCGACGCTGAGGTTGCTGCGTTGCTGGAGTCGATCGAGGCAGACCGCACCCGCCGTGCCGCCCGGCCGCCGGCCGCAGTGTCAGCCACGGAGATCTCGCGTCGGGCTCGAGCGGCAGGGCCGGCCGGCCAGGCGGCAGGGCCGGCCGGCCAGGTGTCGGAGCCGGCTGGCCAGGTGTCGGGGCCGGCCGACGACGGCGTCGAGTCCGACGTGGTGGCCGCACTCGACGACGGATCAACTCGTACCTTCAGACGAGGTCGCGCCGGCACCGCCATCGGTCGAGCGGTCCACGCTGTGCTCCAGGTCCTGAACGCGTCACAGATCGATCAGGTCGATGCGTTGGCGGCGCGGGCCGCCGTGACCGAAGGACTCGCGGCCGAGGGGCCGACTGTCGCCCGACTGGCTCGGGCTGCGCTGGCCAGCCCGCTGTTGGCGGACCTCGATCCTGGCGACACACATCGGGAGCTCTACCTGTCGGCGCCCATCGGAGCATCGGTGCTCGAGGGGTACGTCGATCTGCTCATCGACGACGGCGCAGGTGGCTACGTCCTGGTCGACTACAAGACCGACGCAGCGCGCACGCCGGCGGAGATCCGCGCCCGGGCGGAGGGCTACCGACTCCAACTGGCCACCTACGCGGTACTGGTCGAGGCGGTGACCCAGCGTCCGGTGCGGCGCGCCTGCATGATCTTCCTGTCGGGCGACCAGGCGACTGAAGTCGACGTCGAGGACCTACCAGGCGCCATGGCGCAGGTCCGATCCATGCTCGATGTCATTCCCGCCGCTGGCGAGTAGCCGCTCGGTTCTCGGCCGGGGTGGACCTGCGATCCCGCATCCCGCATCAGCGACAGCACCGTCCGTTGCCCGGGGGCAGAGCGCCCCCAAGCGAGCGGTATTCTCGGGACATGGCCGTCGTTGCGCAGGAGGTTGAGCAGCGGCCGCCCTTCAAGTTCGGGGACTCGGGATTCCGTGAGCTGGTGGGCCTGTACGAGCCATGGCAGGGCGCGGTGGCGCCCGAGCCCCGATTGGTGGCGCTCAATGACCAGTTGGCTGTGGACCTCGGCCTCGACCCCGATGTCGTGCGAACTCCCGCCGGCGTGGAGGTTCTGGTCGGAGCCGTGACTCCTCCCGGGGCCACGCCGGTGGCCCAGGCATACGCCGGTCATCAGTTCGGCAGCTACTCGCCCCGCCTCGGCGACGGCCGGGCGTTGTTGGTCGGCGAGCTCTTGGACCCCAGCGGCAACCTGTGGGACCTGCACCTCAAGGGATCCGGCCGCACGCCGTTCGCCCGTGGGGGAGACGGCATGGCGGCGCTCGGCCCCATGCTGCGCGAGTTCGTGATGTGCGAGTCCATGCATGCCCTGGGTGTTCCCACGACCCGTGCGCTCGCCGTGGTGGCCACCGGCTCGCAGATTCGCCGGGACGCCATGGTGCCCGGGGCTGTGCTGGCCCGCGTGGCCGCCAGCCATCTCCGGGTCGGGACCTTCGAGTACGCCGCTCGTCGGGCCGACCCCACGCTGGTGCAACGACTGGCCGACCATGCCATGGCCCGTCACTTCCCGCAGGCCGCCGAAGCCGAGCGCCCCTACCTGGCGTTCCTGGAGGCGGTCATCGATGCCCAGGCCTCGCTGGTGGCCCGCTGGATGCTCGTCGGGTTCATCCACGGGGTGATGAACACCGACAACATGACGATCTCCGGTGAGACCATCGACTACGGCCCGTGTGCGCTCATGGATACCTATGACCCGTCCGCGGTGTTCAGCTCCATTGACCACGCCGGCCGATATGCCTACGCCAATCAGCCGCAGATCGCCGTCTGGAACCTGGCCCGGCTGGCCGAGACCCTGTTGTCGTTGATCGACCACAACGCCGAGGTCGCTGTCGAGTCCGCCACCGGCATGCTGTCCACGTTCTCCGACCGGTACGACCAATACTGGGGCGCCGGGATCCGCACAAAGCTGGGGATCGCCGGCTCACGCCCGGACGACGACCGATTGATCGCCGACCTCTTCCTCCTGTTGGCCGACCAACGAGTCGACTTCACGTCCTGGTTCCGCTCGCTGTCCGAGGCGGCGCGCGGGAACCCCTCCGACGCCCGGGCCCTGGCCGCCGACCCCTCAGCGGTCGACCCGTGGTTGCAACGATGGTCGGCTCGCATCGGCGGGCCGGGGCTGGACGCCGCGGGGGTCGCCCAGGCCATGGAACAGGCGAACCCGATCTACATCCCACGCAATCACCTGGTGGAGGAGGCGCTGCTCGCCGCCAACGGAGGTGACCTCGCTCCGTTCGAGCAACTGGTCGAGGTGACCCGCTCCCCGTTCGGCGTGCGGTCGGGCTTCGAGCGATACGCCCTCCCGGCGCCGGCGGATACCCCGCCCCATCGGACCTTCTGCGGCACCTGACAGGCGCTCGGCTGACGCGGCCTCAGCCGGCTCGCAGCGACTCGAGCTCCGCCAGGACCCGCGGCAACACCCCGAGTAATCGGTCGACGTCGGCATCGCTGGTGGACCAGCCGACGGAGATCCGCAACGACCGATCGGCGTCGACGCCCATGGCCTCGAGGACCGGCGATGGCTCCAACTCCTCGGACGAACACGACGAACCCGAATGAACGCTGATCCCGGCCGCGTCGAGGCCCAAGAGGACAGGTTGCGGCTCCACCCCGGCCAGCCCGAGGCACACGATGTGGGGGAGCCGATCCACCGGATCGCCCAGGACCGACATACCGGACGTCGACTGTGCCCAGTTGATGACCCGCTGCGTGAGCGTGCGCCGCCGATCGGACTCGACCCCGACGTCGACCAGCGCCTCGTCGAGCGCAGCGGCCAGCCCGACGGCCGCCACGACGTTCTCCATGCCGGCTCGCCGGCCCCGCTCCTGGTCCCCTCCGAGGAGGAGGGGATCCAGACGTAGCCCGCGTCGGATCACCAGGACGCCCATCCCGGCCGGCCCACCGACCCGATGTGCCGACAAGGTCATCAGGTCCACACCGAGGGCCTCAGGGTGCACCACGTCGTTGCCCCAGGCCTGGCTGGCATCGCAGTGGATCAACGCGGCGCTGCCAGCGCCCTCCGCCGAGCGGACCGCGGCCATCACCTCGGCCACCGGTTGGGTGGTGCCCACCTCGTGGTTCGCCCATTGGACGTGCACCAGACCGGTCTCGGCCCCCACGCCGGCTGCCATCTCGTCGGGGTCGAGGCGACCGAGCGCGTCGACACCGACGATGGTGTGCGGACCGTGCTCGGCCCACCCCCGGATCGCTGAATGCTCCACCGCGCCGACCACCGTGTGCGCGCCCCGTTCTCGGGCCCCGGTAGCGACAGTCGCCACGGATTCGGTGGTGCCACTGGTGAACACGACCGACCGCGGCCGAACCTCCAGCGCGGCGGCGATCTGATCCCTGGCGTCCTCCAACAGTCCGCGTGCCGTCATCCCCTCGAGGTGCAACCTGCTCGGATCGCCGAGATCGTCACGTCCCAGCGTTGCGAGCATGGCGGCCCGGCCCGCGACCCGCAGCGGTGATGTCGACGCGTGGTCCAGGTACGTCCGGGTCACGAAACGGTCAGGCGCCGATGGCAGTGATGCACTTGTCGTCGCCCATCGGCTTGGAGGACGACAACGCCACGGGTGTCTCGCCGGCCAGGGAGGCCAGCATGCCACGAACCATTCCCCGGTCGATGGCGCACATGACCGGATGTTCAATGACGGTGTCGCCGAACGGACAGTGCTCGCTGACCAGCTGGAGTCCAGCGCCGTGCTCCTCGGCCCGCGCCGCGAAGCCGTGGGCGGACAAGGCGTCGGCCACCGCGTGCAGAGCGGCACGGACGCTGCGGTGCGCGGCCTCGGACCCGCCCACGGCGTCGCCCATGGCCCGTCCGTATTCGGTGCCGACCTCCTCGGCCAACTCCTCGGCCCGTTTGGTGCCCAGCTCGGACAAGGCCCGTCCCAGGAGGCCGACGATCACATCGTCCATGCGGACGGGGATCTCGAGGTGGACCTCGTCGCCCTGGACCCGGTACCGCTTCGAGGGTCGGCCGGCGCCGGTGGCGGGCCGGACCGTGGCGATCTCGACGTACCCGCCCGCGGCCAGCTTGTCGAGGTGATGTCTCGCCACGTTGGCGTGCAGGCCAAAGTGCTCGGCCGCCTCGCTGGCGGTGACACCGTCGAGCGTGTCGTGGGCGAAAAGGAAGATGTCCCGACGGGTGGGATCTCCGAACGCCGCGGCAATGGCCGTCACTGCCGAGGCGAACTCCGTCGGGCTGAGTGGGGCGCTGGGCACGGTCCTAGTGTACCGGTGACCCGTGAAGCGCCCCCGGCGCCGGGTAGACCAGCTCGTAGGTGCTCGAAAGGTCGAGCGCCGACGATCATCAGCCCATTCCATCCCCACAAGGACACAACGTGCTCACCCCCGAGGCCGTCATCGAAGCGCTCCGACCCGTGGAGGACCCCGAGCTCCACCGCTCGATCGTGGACCTCGGCATGGTTCGCGACGTCGTCGTGGACGGGGTGTCGGTGTCACTCACCGTCGTGTTGACCATCCCGGGCTGTCCGCTGCGCGCCGAGATCCAACGGCGGGTGACCGAGGCCTGTACGGCCATCGGCGCGGTCGACGTCGCCCTCGATTTCTCCCACATGACCGACGGGGAGCGCGAGGCGCTGCGGATCACGCTGCACGGTGACCCGGCATCCACCGCCGGCAGTCAGCCCGCCCATGGCCACGCCGAGGGCCGGGCCATCCCCTTCGCCGATCCGTCGTCGCGTACCCGGGTGCTCCTGATCGCCTCGGGCAAGGGCGGGGTGGGCAAGAGCTCGGTGACCACCAACCTGGCGATTGCGCTGGCCCAGCGGGGCAAGCGCGTGGCCATCGTCGATGCCGACGTCTGGGGATTCTCGATCCCCAGGATGCTGGGCATCGATCGGGCGCCGGTGCTCATCGACCAGATGATCCTGCCGCCCGAGGCCCACGGCGTCCGATGCATCTCCATGGGATTCTTCGCCCAGGAGGACCAGGCGGTCATCTGGCGGGGGCCCATGCTCCACAAGGCCCTGGAGCAGTTCCTGACCGATGTGTTCTGGGACGAACCCGACTACCTGCTGATCGATCTGCCTCCCGGCACGGGTGACATCTCGATCAGCCTCGCCCAGTTCCTCCCACGCGCCGAGCTGTACGTGGTCACCACGCCCCAGCCTGCTGCGCAACGGGTTGCCCAGCGGGCGGCCTTCATGGCGGAGAAGGTGCGTCTCGAGGTCAAGGGCGTGATCGAGAACATGAGCTGGTTCACCGGCGACGACGGCACCCGCTACGAGATCTTCGGTTCGGGTGGGGGCGAGGAACTGGCTGAACGGATCGAGGTCCCACTTCTGGGCAGGATCCCGTTGGTCCCGCTGCTCCGCGAGGGTTCGGACACCGGACACCCGATCATGGTGGTCGACCCGGAGGCCGAGGCCTCGCGGATCATCGCCCACATCGCCGAGCGGATCGACACCGAGCTGGCGCCGACCCGCCGGAGTCACCCGGAGCTCAAGATCATCTGACGCCTCAGAGGGTCGAGATGAACAGGTCCATCACCTGGCCGTTGGGGTCAGCGATGGGCAGCAGATCGGTGGCGGTGGACGTATAGATCACCACGAGCCCGTCGTCGGACGATGCCGTCGGCGAGATCCGATCGCCGTTGTCGCCGGTCGCATCGATCGGCAGGGTGTTCGAGCCGTTGGTGAGCCGCCGGAACGCCCCGGTGGATCGCTTCCACAGGAAGTTGTCCAGTCCGGCGCCGTTGGCATCGGGTCCCGGTGTGAGGTCAGTCGATTCCGAGAGCAGTCCGACCCAGTCCCCGTTGCCCGAGATGATGGGCAGTCCGGACTGGGCCACGCCGCTGGTGATCCGGGTGGTGGTAGCGGTGAGACGGTCGTGCAGGAAGACGTCGAAGCCGGTCCCGTTGGGGTCGGTACCAGCCACCAGGTTGGCCGTCGCGCTGTCGAAGGCGATGAAACGGCCATCGGTCGAGATGCTGGTGCCGCCCGAACCCTGGCCCGATGAGCCGACCGGATTGGTGATGCGGGTCATCCCTGCCGCAGTCCAGGCGAAGATGTCGGTAACGGCGCCGTTCAGGTCGACGCCCGGTGTCAGGTCGGTGGCCTCCGAGCTGAATACCACGGTGGATCCGTCGCCGCTGATCTCAGGCTCGCCGGACCGTCCATTGGCCGCGGCGGTGATGCAGGTGAACACGCCCGTTGCCCGGTTCCAGACATAGATGTCGGGGTCGCTGTCGGTGTCGGCAGGGTCGAGCGTGTCCGAGCCGGACTGGAAGGCCACGTTCCCGTTGTTGTCCACCGACGCGGCGTCCGAGTACCCGGTGACCTGGGTGGTGACCCGGGTGGTGATCTGAGTGGCCCGTTCGTAGAGGAAGATGTCTCGGTTGTTGAACGTATCGGGCCCGGGTACCAGGTCGGTGGCATCTGACTCGAAGGTGATCCACTGACCATTCCGCGAGATCGATGCGCCGCCCGATAAGGCGTTGCCGTTGGTGAGGCGGGTGGTGGTCGTGGTCAGCCGGTCCAGCTGGAAGACGTCGGTTACGGCGCCATTGGCATCGGTGCCGGGGACCAGATTGGTGGCATCTGACTCGAAGATGACGAAGCGGCCATCGGTGGAGATGGTCGGCGCATCGGACAGCCGGACGGCGCCGTTGCCGGAGGTCAACCGGCCGATCGGCGGAACGGGCTCCCGTGGTGGTGCGACGCCCGGTCCGGCCACGCATCCTCCGAGCACAGCCGCGGCCAGGATTCCAGCGACGATGGGCGCAAGGCCCCGCGTGGGCGAATGGGTGCTCATGATTTCCTCCAACGCTGACCGGCCGCCTGCCGGATCATCGGGAAATCGTACATCAGACAACAGCCTTGGTAAACCGGCTGGCGAATCCATCTCATCCGTCCGTGCGTAGAGTGAAGGTCCGTCAACGTCCAGAGGAGCTCCGTGGAGATTCGCATCGGTGTCAGCAACTCGATGAGAGAGATCGAGGTCGAACTCGAGGACGACGCCGATCGCGCCAAGGTGCTCGCCGGGATCGAGGCCTCGATCGGGACAGAGGACGGGGTGTTGCGGCTCACCGATCGTCGAGGACGCGACGTGATCGTCCCCGCCGCCAAGGTCGCCTACGTCGAAGTCGGTACCACCTCGCCGCAGCGGTCCATGGGATTCCATTCCTGAGACCATGGGTACGGCCACCTC
>Ga0105044_10008860_pt1 | contig 13796 bp, 12 predicted proteins | sample MAT01_FD_78092 | JGI IMG/M metagenome (GOLD analysis project Ga0105044, IMG submission 78092) | Freshwater microbial communities from Lake Fryxell liftoff mats and glacier meltwater in Antarctica - MAT-01 | ecosystem: Environmental > Aquatic > Freshwater > Ice > Liftoff microbial mat | place...
ACAACGCCCCGTCTACCGCGTCCAGACCCTCGAAAGGTGCGTCGCCGGGAGTCCTCGCAGCCCAGTGTGTGCGACTGTGTGCCCTTCGTACCCGGCGCCAGTGCTTTGTTTTTCCTATACTCGCCGCAGTGCCGACAGCTCCGGATTGTGATCGGATATCTGTTCGAACGCGACCTCCTCCAAGTAGACGTTCTTGCCCTGCCCGCGCCTGACATTGAGCGCGCGCCGCACCGCCGTCATACGCAACCACACGGCCAGCGCCCCGCGCCCCGTATATTGCACGATCCGCGGTGGCGCGCCCGAAGGGTCCGGCGACAGCAACATCACGGCCAGCCCTTGCATGAGGTCGTCGCCGACATCGGGGCGCCCGACGATGCGTGCGATGTGCCGCCGCGTCCCGGCCAGCGGACCCTCGATGAAGCGCTTGACGGCGTCCGGTACCCCGAGCAGGCAGGCCGCGACGAGGTACAAGTCGGCCGCCACGAGGAGGCGTGGATCCAGGCCCGGCTCGAGCCGTTGTCGTAGCCAATGGACGAAGTCAGCCTCGTCCAAGGCCAGCCCCGGCCACGCTTCGCGTCCAACTGTCCACAGCTTCGACAGCTCGAGGTCTGTCGCGTCGTCGTTGCCCACCATCACTAACGTCTAGCAGCGTTCGGGAAAACTCGCTCGCGCGAGCTTTCTGCCGACGCTCAGAGCGGCGCCGAATTGATGCGCATGCTCATGCTCATGTCGATGTCCTGGCCTTCTGCCGACATGGTCGCCGTGAGAGTATGAGTATGCGCCTCTGCTACGCCGCAGTCGGCCGTCCCGCGTCGTTCCAGAGCCCGCGTGCCTGTGGGAGGTGCGAAATCCGCTCCGAACCCGGCTTCTCCTCCCAAGAATCCGCACCGGAAACCGATTCGTGCTCTGTCACAGTGACCTACCCACTCGGGCCGCTCCGCCGAAGGCTCCCTCCCGGCGCGCGGACTACATCAGCGGCAGCGACCCCGCGCGCACCATCTGCACGATGGCCCCCGGCGATCGTCGTCGACGGTCGACGGTCGACATCACGCAGTCGGGTCAGCCGCACTTCCCAGCAGACGATCTCGGTGCTCAGGAACACTCGTCTTCCGGCACGTGCGGCACCATCGGTTCGCCTTGATCCGCCCCTTCTTCGGTCAAGTCCAAGCCGTCGAGGCGGCGCATGAACTCCCTGGCGCAGGGACGTCGTGGTGGTTGCCGAAGATGCGGCGCGACTGTACGCTGGGAGGGCAAGCTTCGGGAGGTACTGATGTCGGGAGCGCGGATACGACGGATGTTGATGGGTCTTGGGCTGCTGGCAACCGGGGCAGCATCGTCGTGCGAAGGTCCATCCTCGGATGCGACAAGTTACCCATGCGTTTCCTCTGCGGATTGCGGCGATTGGTTCTGCGTTGACCAGGTTTGCCAGTCTTCTCCTGGCGAATCTCAAGACATCTTTCAGCCGCCGGACACGTCTCAGCCGCCGGACACGTCTCAGCCGCAGGACACGTCTCAGCCGCAGGACACATCGGTATCGGAGCCGGCGGGTTATCAGCGGATTCTGGCGGCAGGTCAGACGTTCACGATGGGTTCCCCGACGAACGAAGTTGGTAGGTTCGACGATGAGGTTGAGCATTCGGTGACGTTGACACGGAACTACTGGCTCAAGGCGACTGAGGTGACCCAAGACGATTGGCTAGATGTGATGGACACTTCTCCATCGTCCTTTTCGAGTTGTGGCACCTGTCCGGTGGAGTCGGTGAGTTGGTACGATGCGTTGGACTACGTGAACCAACTCTCCGACCGCAACGGATTGCCGCGCTGTTACTCTGGCGAGTCCTTCGTGGGCTTGGACTGTCTTGGTTATCGACTGCCTACGGAGGCGGAGTGGGAGTTTGCCGCTCGGGCGGGAACCACGACCGCGACTTACAATGGCAATATTTCGAGCTTGGACTGCTCGGAGGAGCCGGTGCTCGAACCGATTGCCTGGTACTGCGGTAACAGTGGTGCTACCCATCCTGTTGGTACCAAGGCGCCCAATGCGTGGGGGCTCTACGACATGCTGGGCAACGTATTTGAGTGGGTTCACGATGGGTACGCTTCCTACGAGGGCGCTGTGACTGGGCCCATAGGCCCCGGAAGTGGCGGCTTCCGCGTCATCCGTGGCGGCGGCTGGTTCAGCTTCGCCCAGTACGCGCGGTCGGCCTTCCGGTTCAGCTTCTCGCCGGACTACCGTGACTTCAGCTTCGGTTTTCGCCCTGCCAGGTCGATCCCTTGATCCTCGAACCCTTGAACCCTTGTTGCGTGCGATTCTCGGATCTCGAGAGTTATGAGCGCCGCCACTTTGGGCGGACGACGCGCGGCGTGCGTAGCCGCCGGCGGAGTCGCCCATGTGGTGGCGCGACATTGAGCAGCGATGCAGCGCGTGCGAAGGGGTCCAGGGGCGTAGCCCCTGGTCGATCAAGAGGTTGTCGATGAAGGTGAAGGCGCTGACACTCCATTGGAGAGGGATCGACGGGTTCGATACAGCCGCCCTCGATACGTTCGTGGCCGAGCACGACATCGTCGCGGTCTCGGATCACTGGTTCATGCACGAAGGCGAACCGGCATGGGCCATTCTGCTGACCCATCGCCCGGCGCCGCGGGTCGCCTCGTTTCCCAAGCCCTCGGACGTCTCGGCGCAGGCGCGCACCGAGCTCACGTCCGAAGAACGTTTTCGCTACGAGGCGTTACGCAAGTGGCGCAATGAACGCGCGCGCACCGAAGGTAAGCCGCCGTACGTCTATTTCACGAATAACCAGATGCTCGCCATCGCGTGTGACAATCCGACGACGAAGACCGCGCTCGGCACCGTGTATGGGGTCGGTGACGCCAAGCTCGAAGCGTACGGCGAGGCGATTGTCGCGCTGCTCGCCGCAATTCCATCGGGCTCGATGCCACCATCTGTCGCGACATCCGGGGACGGGCAAGATGGCGAATGAGCCTGCGCCGATCTTCGTGCACTGGGAGCGCGTCACCGGCGAGATTCTGGATCGCACGATGAAGCTTCCCAAGGCGCAGCGCTTCACGTTCGCCCAGCGGATCGAGAACCTCGCGCTCGACATCCTCGAGCTGCTCGCGGCTGCGCAGTGGGCTGGCAAGTCGAAGCGAGCCAAGCTGAGGGACGCCGATGAGCGCCTCCTTCGCTTGCGCGTCTTGTTGAGACTCTGCCATTCCCAGAGATATCTTGATCCTCGCGCCTACGAGCACCTCGCGCGCGCCCTCGACGAGACCGGTCGTATGCTGGGGGCGTGGCTTCGACAGCAGGACGCGGGTCCTTCATGAGCTCGGTGGCGCCGACCCTCACGGACATCGCGAGCTTTGGGGCGCTGTACCGTGCGGCGTACGCGGCCCGACGCGGCAAACACCTGTCGCGTGCGAGCGCGGTGTTCTTCGTTGATCTCGAGACGCATCTCTTCGACCTCGAACGCGAGCTCCTCGCGAAGCCCTTCAAGTGGACGTTTACGGGGCGGCCGCTTCAGGCCGGCTGAGCGGCCCGAGCGTGGATCGCCACTCCAGCCCAGGTCATCGGTCGAGAAGGACCGCTGGGAAGGCTACGAGAACCAGCGCACCGAGATCCTCGCGCACATCGACGGGCTCCCGCTCCTGCCGGGCGTGCTGTGGCTCTCGGGCGACTTCCACTTCGGCTGCGTCGCGCGCCTCGAAGCCCCGGGCAAGCGCTTCGACAACCAGTGGGAGGTCTTCATTGGGGCAAGGCGCCAACCTGTCGAACCCCGCCTGGGAGCCGCTGCGCGACACCGCCGCCAATCAGCTCCGATTCGTCACCGGCACCAACGACTACGCGCGCTTCGTGTGCGACACTTTCGCTGCGCCGCCGCGCATCCGCCGAGTTCATCGACGGCGACGGCACCGTGCAGCGCACGCACGACTTCGACTTCCCAGCGTCGTGAACCGCTCGCTCTTCCGTTCGTTTTCCCACTTTCAATATCCCCCACATCGCCCGTCACCCGTCCCGCCCAGCGAAGATTGGTCAAGACCTGCGGCCCTTGCTCTCCCGGAGCGTCCCTATGCGCGAATCCGTCTCTTGTAAGCTCGCCGTCGCCGCCCTCTTCGCAACCCTGCTCGCGGGCTGCCCCGACGCGACCGAGGTCGGCAGCCAATGCGCCGCGGCCGATCTCGTCGGCCAGTGCCCGGTCGGATCCAACCCCATCCTCGGCGCGCAGGCGAGCTCCGCGTGCGGCGGCAGCTTCGACTTGAACGTCGTCACCGAGTCGGGCGCCGCGACCGGTCAGTGCCAGAGCAACGGCTCGTGCGAGTTCCTCTGCCAGTACGCGTCGCCGTGCTCGTGCGGCATCGCGACGATCTCGAAGGAGTCGATCACCTGCAGCGAGTGCCAGGACCAGAGCTGCGGCGACGGCCGCTGCGAAGGCACGGAGCGCTCCTCGTGCGAGAACGGGGCGACTGGCTGCTTCGCCTGCCGCGAGGACTGCGAAGGCCCGACCTGCGGTGACGGCGACTGCACCGGCAGCGAGTCGCCCGCGACCTGCCCGCAGGACTGCGAGGCGCTGTGCACGCCGTCGTCGAAGTTCTGCGTCGGCACCGAGGTGCACGTCTGCTCGGCCGACGGCCTCTCCGCGGAGGTCGTCGACTGCGCGCCGGCAGGCCTCATCTGCGGCGCCGGGTTGTGCGTCGCGCCGGGCGCCTGCGGCAACCACGCCTGCGAGTCGAACGAGAGCGCCATCACCTGCCCCGAGGACTGCGGCACGATCTGCGTGCCATCGAACGTGAGCTGCCAAGGCAGCCTGCTCGTCACATGCAACGCGAACGGCAGCGAGGCGAGCCAGATCGACTGTGCTTCGAGCGGCCGTGTGTGCGACGCCGGCGAGTGCAAGCTCCCCAACATCTGCGGCAACCAGATCTGCGAAGCGGGCGAGGACGTCGGCTGTCCGGCAGACTGCGCGTCGGTGTGCGGCAATCAGGAGTGCGAGAACGGCGAAACGAACTCGTGTCCACAAGACTGTACGACGTGCGGCGATCGCCTGTGTGGTGCCAATGAGCTCGTGTCGTGCCCCCAGGACTGCGGCGTATGCGTTCCGAGCGAGCGCTTCTGTCTCGGCAAGCTCTTGCGGGTGTGCAACGGCAACGGCACCGACTTCGAGGACATCGACTGCACCGCCTTCGACCAGTCATGCCTGTCGAACAACTGCGTCGACCCCGGCGTGTGTGGCAACGGCGCGTGCGAGTCGGGCGAAGACCTCGCGACCTGCATCGAGGACTGCGCGGTCGTGTGCGGCGACGGCGAGTGCCAGACCGACTCGGAGAGCTTCGCGACCTGCTCTCAGGACTGCGCTCCGCAGTGCGGCGACGCGGCGTGCCAAGGCGACGAGGACTTCATGTCGTGCCCGCTCGACTGCCTCGCGACGTGCGGCAACGAGGTCTGCGACGGCGGCGAGGACCGCGACAGCTGCCAGAAGGACTGCGGCTACTGCGGCAACGGCGTGTGCGAGGACGCGGCCGAGTCGGCGTCGCTGTTCCCGTCGGCCCCGCTCGTCACCTGCCTCGAAGACTGCGTGACGTCTGGCTGCGAGCAGGACGGCGACTGCAACGACGGCATCTTCTGCACGACCGGCGACTGCAACAGCGACCACGTCTGCCAGTACACGGCGATGGACGACCTGTGCCCCGTCAACGAGAAGTGCATCAAGTTCTCGGGCTGCTGCCCCGACAAGGACCGCGACGGGTACGCGGATATGGCCTGCGGCGGCAGCGACTGCAACGACGACGACAACCTCGTGTATCCCGGCGCGATCGAGGCGTGCGGGGGCGGGGACCGCAACTGCAACGGCTTCCACCGCCCGGCGCTGAAGCCCATCAAGAAGGTCACGACGTCGAGCTCGCGCAAGTCGGCGCTCGACATGACCTGGGACGGCACCCGCTTCTGGGCCGCGTGGCGCGGCGTGCCCGAGGCGACCGCGCGGGTCGAACTCGCGCGCATCTCACAGAACGCCGACCTCATCGGGAATATCGACGCGGTGCCGCTGGCGGTTCCCAAGCCGACCGGCCTACAGATCGCCTGGAGCGAACAGACCAAGCGCCTCGGCGTCGCCTGGGAGTTCGTCTCGATCGATGGCAAGAGCCGCGCGAACTTCACCACCGTCGGCGACAACGGCGCGCTCTCGCCCGATCCGCTGATCGTCTTCGAGTCGCCGTCGGCCGGCATGTACGCCAACCCGGGCCCGATCCTCTCGGACATGGTGTGGCTCGATGGCATCTGGGTGATCGCCGACGGTTCCTATTACGGCACCGGCGGCGCGGGCATCTCATATCCGTGGGGTTGGCTCGGCGCGACCGAGTCCGGCGACGTCACGCGCCGCTTCCCCAACGACTACCCCGCCGGCTACGGCTCGCCGATGGGCGTCGACCCGCTGGTGGTCGCGGGCACGCAGGTGGCGGGGTTGCAGGGCACACGGATCTTCAAGGTCACGCCCGGCGACGTCACCGGCGCGTTCACGATCGTCAACATCGGGCCCGACGCCGCCAAGGGTGCCTGCACCATGGTCTGGGACGGCGAGAACCTGGCGCTCGCGTGTCTCTACCTCGACCAGCTCACCTACCATCGCCTCGCCGCCAACGGCGCGGCGCTCGCGTCGAGCATCATCTACGACACCGCGCTCACGCCGCGCTCGATGGCCACCGCCATCGGCGGGCTCAGCGCCGGCGACACGACCAAAGTCGGCATCCTCGGCGTCGAGGGCGCGAACCTCGTCTTCGTGATGCGTGACGCCGACGGCTCCGCGGTCGTCGAGCCCGGGACCATCGGCGGCGGCGCGGCGATCGCCGACCCGCGGCTCTTCTGGGACGGCGACGGCTTCCAGGCGTTCTGGCTCGCGAAGTCGGGCGAGATCGAACAGCTCTTCCGGGCGATCATTACTTGCGAGTAGCAACTTTGCAGCTCGCACCCTCAGGCCGCCGCTACTCCTGAAGTCCACCGAGGGTGGACGAAGGGAGTCGCGGAGGCGCGGGCGAGCCGTACTTCTCGAGCAACGCCAGCGTGCTCTTGTTGTCGATGTTCACGATCCCGGGGAGCTCCGGGAAGTGTCGCGCCAGCCCGGGCTTCGAGCCTCCCGAGGCACGCCATGAGCTGAGCGTTGTAGAACTCGTAGCTGTCGGCGGCGGCGGCGACGTCCCGCGCCTCGTCGCTCTTGATCGGCCACGGCTTGCTTCGCTTCTGCAGCTGCAGCCAGGCCAGCACCTGAGCCGCCTTCGCGTCATACATGCTCGGCACGCCATCGAAGGGCTCGGCCGCGTCATGCGTGTGCTTCGTGCTCACGCGAAAGACCGGCACCTCGAGGCGCGCCATCTGCTCACGCAGCGGATCGCCATAGGTGCCAGTAGGTGCCAGTAGGTGCCAGTAGGTGCCAGTAGGTAGTGGTCCAGCTGCGAGCGATCGTCGGGCGTGATCGCGTGCGCCTGGTGCGCGTACCTATCGCGCACTGCCAACGACAGCTCCGGGCAGGCGCGCGACTGTCGTTTCGCGGCAAGGCGGCAGACCATCGTCACGCGCGGGCGAGAGCGGCGGTGAAGCGCGCCATGTCCTCCTCGAGACGGTCGTGCCCGGTCGTGAGCAGGTCGCAGTTCTTTCGCAGGCGTCCAAGGTCCCAATCAACCGCGTACGCGTGCCGGAAGAAGTGGCGAAACGACAACAGGTCCAACAGCATCCGCCGCGATTCATCACTGAAGAGTGCGGGCCGCGTGCCTTCGAGGTCCATCGACGCGAGCTCCAGGAGCTCCGCATGCCAGCGCGCGCCAGTAGGGATCGCGTGAGCGAAGGTCCGCATGGCACGCTCGGCCATCGACTCGATTGCGCCGTAGTAGTGGTGTAGCGAGGCGGCCACAACAGTCGCGGCGCCCGGGGCGTCGGGCGTCGTGATGAACCGCAACGCCAAGTCGCGGTGATGTCGCGCCGCCTCGAGGTCGGCGGTCATTGCTTTTGCTAGCACCAGCAGATCGAGTCGCGTCACAGGAGTCGTTCCCCGTCTTGCAGCACCCGTAAGCGCAGTGTGGCCGGAGCGTTTGCCAGTCGGATCAGCTGGATGTCCGAGTGGAGCTCGAGCACGTGTCGCTCGGCCTCGAGTGCCATCTCGGCCGAAAGCCCGTCGACCAAGATGTCGAGGTCACTGTCTGGATGCGGTGCGCTCCAACCCGAGCACGCCGCTAGCGAACCGAAGACCCAGACCCCCGTCGCACCGCGCGCTTGGAGGAGGCGCGTCAACTGCGGCAGGTGGGCACGGAGCCCGCTCCGTCGGTCGGATGTCGCACGCGCGTGGTGGCCGGCAGTCCGGTCCACGAACTGCCGGATCCATTCGGCACCGGTTTCGATGTCCACGCGCGGTGGGCGCGTGAGGGGCTCTGGACGTGTGGGATGGTTGTCAGTCACGGCGCAAGTCTCGGCGCGACGGTGTCGGAAGACAAGCGGGCAGTCGCACCTCCCCTGAACATGGCGGGACGCGTCTCGTCGATGGCAGCGGGCACGCGATCGCGCTGGCCGGACGGCGACGGCTGGCGCGTCATCGCCCGCCAACCCGGGCGCTGGACGTCCGTGGACAATTGAGCTGGCCGGAGGCGATACGGCGGGCTTGCCAGCATCGGCAGCCGGAGGCGATACGGCGGGCTTGCCAGCATCGGCAGCCGGAGGCGATACGGCGGGCTTGACAGGGGGGCGGCGGCCGCACAAGTTGCCGCCGCGAATCGGCGCAACGTCAATCCAGGAGTGTCCATGTCTCGTGTCCTCATCATCGGTGCCGGCGGTGTCGGTGGCGTCGTCGTGCACAAGTGCGCCCAGGCCAAGGAGACGTTCAGCGAGATCCTGCTGGCGAGCCGGACGCTCTCGAAGTGCGACAGGATCGCCGCCGAGGTGCGCGAGCTGCAGGGCGTCAGCATCCAGACCGCAGCGCTCGACGCCGACGTGCCGGCCAACACCATCGCCCTCATCGAGCGCTTCAAACCCGAGCTGGTTATAAACGTCGCGCTGCCCTACCAGGACCTGGCGATCATGGACGCGTGCCTCGCGACCGGGGTGCACTACCTCGACACCGCGAACTACGAGCCGATCGACGAGGCGAAGTTCGAGTACAGCTGGCAGTGGGCCTACCAGGAGCGCTTCGAGAAGGCCGGTCTGACGGCGATCCTCGGCTGCGGCTTCGACCCCGGGCAGACCAACATCTACTGCGCCTGGGCGCAGAAGCATCACTTCGACGAGATCAAGACCGTCGACATCATGGACTGCAACGCCGGTAGCCATGGCAAGCCGTTCGCGACCAACTTCAACCCCGAGATCAACATCCGGGAAATCACCCAGCGCGGGAAGTTCTGGGAGAAGGGCGAGTGGCGCGAGACCGAGCCGCTGTCGGTGCATTCGCCGTTCGACTTCGCCGAGTGCGGGGTCAAGGAGATGTACCTGATGTACCACGAGGAGCTCGAGAGCCTCGTGAAGCACCTGAACGGGCTCGAGCGCATCCGCTTCTGGATGACCTTCGGCAAGCCGTACCTGATGCACCTCGAGGTGCTGCAGAACGTGGGCATGACGTCGATCAAGCCCATCCTCTACGAGGGCAAGGAGATCGTCCCCCTGCAGTTCCTGAAGGCGGTGCTGCCCAAGCCCGAGAGCCTCGGCGAGAACTACACCGGCAAGACCAACATCGGCTGCTGGATCGAAGGCACCAAGGACGGGCAGTTCAAGCGCTACTACATCTACAACGTGTGCGACCACGCGGACTGCTATCGCGAGGTCCGCTCGCAGGCGATAAGCTACACGACGGGCGTGCCGGCGATGCTCGGCGCGAAGCTGCTGCTCGAGGGCAAGTGGAGAAAGCCCGGCGTGTGGAACGTCGAGCAGCTCGACCCCGATCCGTTCATGGCGGAGATCGGCAAGTACGGCCTGCCCTGGGTCGAGACCACGCCGGACGGGCCGCTCCCGATCTGACTGAACTCCGGTAAGGACTGAGCATGAGCGACGCACCTCGCGTGACGGAGATCGACGACCTCGATTGGCGGCAGGTGCCGAGCCCGTGTTTCGTGGTCGATCGGCGCCTGCTTGCCAAGAACGCGAACATCCTCCGGCGCGTGCGCGAGGAGGCGGGCTGCAAAGTGCTGCTCGCGCTGAAGGGCTTCGCGATGTGGTCGACCTTCGACGTGATCGCACCGCACCTCGATGGCTGTTGCGCGTCGGGGCCGATCGAGGCGGAGCTGGCGCGCCGCGAGTTCGTGCCGGCAGGCGGGGGCGCGGGCACCGAGACAGGCGACAAAGAGGTGCACACCTATTCGCCGGCCTTCTCGGACGACGACATCGCCGAGACGCTGCCGTTGACCGACCACCTGGTCTTCAACTCGCCGACCCAGCTCGCGCGCCACCTGCCCGCGGTGCACGCGTACGAGCGGGCTTCGGGACGCCACATCGAGGTCGGCCTGCGCGTAAACCCCGAGTACGCCGAGGTCGAGGTCGAACTCTACAATCCCTGCGCGCTCGGGTCGCGCCTTGGCTCGCGCCGCGATGTGCTCGGCAAGACCCTGCCCGCCGGCGTCAGCGGGCTCCACTTCCACGCCTTGTGCGAGCAGGGCGCCGACGTGTTCGCGCGGGTCCTGGCCCACGTCGAGGCGAAGTTCGGCGACTGGTTCGCGCACATCCGCTGGCTCAACTGCGGTGGCGGCCATTGGATAACCAAACCCGACTACGACGTGGCGCTGCTCGTCGCGACGATCCGCGATCTGCGCAAGCGGCATCCGCACCTGACGGTCTACCTCGAGCCGGGCGAGGCGGCCGCGGTCGACACCGGCGTGCTCGTCGCGACCGTGCTCGACGTGCATGACGGCGGCATGCCGCTGGCGCTGCTCGACGTGTCGGTGACGTGCCACATGCCGGACGTGCTCGAGATGCCGTACCGGCCGACGATCCACGGCGCCTCCGACGCCGGTGTCCTGCCTCACACCTATCGCCTCGGCGGCCCGACCTGCCTCGCCGGCGACGTCATCGGCGACTGGTCGTTCGCGACGCCCTTGCGCCCCGGCGACCGCGTCGTGTTCGCCGACATGTCGCACTACACGATGGTGAAGACGACGATGTTCAACGGCGTGAAGCACCCGTCGCTTGCGACCTGGGACGGCGCGTCCCTGAACGTCGTGCGGCGCTTTGGCTACGCGGACTTCCGCGCCCGTCTGTCCTGAGTCTGTGGCCAGCCGGACCGCCGCCCACTACCGTCGCTGACGGGCTCGCGACGGTTCGAAAATCGAATCGCCTTTGACCACGGCCGCTACCGGCGGGTAGCGTGCGCCCCAATGCGAGCCTCCGACTCAACGGTCTACTTGCTTCGCTGCCTGCTCGTCTTCGGCGCCCTGGGCGGCATCGCCTGCGACCACGACCACGAGGACGCAGAGTTCACCGACGAATGCGGCGAACCGCAGTACGCCGGCGGTGCCACCGACGAAGCCTGGAAGGCGATCCTCGACGCCTACGACGACGCCGCGGTGGGCAGCGCCTCGGCGGTGACGATCACCGCGCCGCTGGCCGCCGCGAAGATCCCGGCGAGCGGCGCCGCGCCGACCTTCGCGTGGACCTCGCCGCTGGCCGCCGGTCCCGTCGCGCCACGCGCGTTAGCCCTCGTGCCCCCGCCTTCGCATGGGTTCACGACCTCGTGGGTCACCGACGCACTCGACGCGATCGGCGGCTTCTTCGTCGGCAGCGCGCGCGCCCACCTGCCGCCGATCACAGGGGACGTCTACTACGTCGAGCTGAAGGTCGCCGGCCGCGACTGCCCGGTCGCGCGCGCGCTGACGACCGGCGAGAGCTGGGTCCCGGACGACGCGGTCTGGGCGGCGCTCAAGACGATCGTCGGCGTGCCAATCGAGGTCGTCATCACCAGCGTGTACCTCAGCGAGAATCGCGTCACCGAGGGGCCCTACCGACCAACGACGGGTGTGACGTTCGAGGTCGAATGAGGCGAGCCCTCGCGCGCGTCTTGGCCTGTTTCGGCCTCGCCTGGGGCGGGCTCACAGGCTGCGACACGACCGCGCAGGCACCCGAGCTGGTGTTCGACCACACGCTCGATGAGTCCTGGGCACCGCGTTCGTCACCGATCCCAGCAGCGACCGGCGACCTCGTGCTCATCACCAACAACTACGAAGACTCGGTCAGCTACGTCGACCTCGGGCGCGACCCGCCCGCCGAGATCATGCGCCTGCCGGTCGGCCTCCGGCCGGTCGAGCGCGAAGGTCCCCACCACCTGGCACTCGCTGCCGATGGGCTGACGATGTGGATAGCGATCTCGAACTTCGTGCCCGGCAGTGGCTCGGGCCCGCACGGCGCGCACGGCACCGGCACGGCCGACGGCTCGGCGCTGCTGGTCTCGGTCGCGAGCGGCGACCTGCTCGCGAGCGTGCGCGTCGACCGCAATCCCGGCGACATCCGCCTCACGCCCGACGGCAAGCGCGTGCTCGTCACCCACTTCGACCTCGCGCGCATCATCGGCGCAACCCCGGGTGCGACCCCCGCCGAGCTCGCGAGCCGGCTCGCGATTATCGACGTCGCGAGCCGCACGCGCGAGGCGCTCGTCACGACCTGCCCGGCGTCGCACGGTATCGTTGTCAGCCCCGATTCGCGCCGCGCCTACATCGCCTGCTGGGACGACCAGATAGCGATCGTCGACCTCGCCACCGCGGCCCACCCGGTAGAGCTCGTGCCGGTCCTGCCGCTGCCCGGAACGATCGCCGATCCCGAGTGCCAACCCTACGCTCTGACCCTGTCGCCCGACGGTGGCACCGTCTGGGTCGGCTGCTTCGAGAGCGGCGAGCTGCGCGCCTATGATGTCGCGCGCGGCGCCATGGACCCGACCCGGGTCGCGGCCCTCGGCAGCGCGGCCCTGTTCGGCAGCTATCTCGAAGGCGATCCGGCAACGCTCGTCGTGCCCTCGCAGGGCCCCGACCGGCTCGCCTGGATCGACGCCGCGACCGGCGACATCCGTGCCAGCCTCGCGTTCGACCGCGCTGACTGCATTCTGCCCCACGTGGTCAAGCCGACGCCCGACGGCAAGCACCTGCTGGTCGTATGCGAAGGCGACCGCATCAGCCCCGGCACGCTGGTCGTCGTCGCTGCCCAGACGCGCACCGTCGCGAATGTGGTCCCGGTCGGCCTCTTCCCCGACGACATCGCCATCCGCCCCGCGACCGCGCCATGAGGCGGTCATTCACATCCGGCATATCCGGCACATCCGGCACATCCGGCACATCCGGCACTTCCGGCACATCCGGCACTTCCGGAACGCATCGCCTCGCGTGCCTCGCGCTTGTCGTCGTGACCTGCCAGGCCTTCGCGAGCGCCTGCGACGACGGCGCACCGGCGACCCTCGCGAGCATCACGCGCGGCCGCGCGGTCTTCTCCGACCCGGGTTTTTCGGGCAGTCGCTTCAACGTATTCGCGTGCGCGACCTGCCACGCGACGACCGCCGATGCCCCGCCCGGCGTCGCCGTGAGCCTCGCCGACAGCACGCGCCGCGAAGCCTGGTGGGACGGCAAAGTGCGCACGCTGCTCGACGCAGCCGACTTCTGCTGGGTCTATTTCATGCGCGGCTTTCCGAGCATCGACGTGACCAGCGACGACGCCCGCGCCCTCTTCGACTACCTCGATTCGCTCGCGACCAGTGCTCCCGCAGGGGCCGACGGCCGCTTGCCAGCGTTGTCGTTCACTGCGGTCGAGACGATCGCCGACCCCGGTCCCGGTGACGCGACCCGCGGCGCCGCCGTCTTCG
>Ga0105044_10008862_pt1 | contig 13796 bp, 15 predicted proteins | sample MAT01_FD_78092 | JGI IMG/M metagenome (GOLD analysis project Ga0105044, IMG submission 78092) | Freshwater microbial communities from Lake Fryxell liftoff mats and glacier meltwater in Antarctica - MAT-01 | ecosystem: Environmental > Aquatic > Freshwater > Ice > Liftoff microbial mat | place...
ACCCACCCCGGCGTCCGAACCGCCAAGATGGAGTCATGCGGCCCCATCCCTGGAGATTCCGTGAACGGGCCGCCGGGCCGCCAGTGGAGATCCAGCCCTCGCCGGCGCTGGCCGAACGGCGCCGACGCCAGGGATCGGCGCAGGCGCGGGCCACCGTCGCCGGCGTGTTCGGGCTTCAGCTCCTGGCCAATGGGCTGGGCATCGCCACCGTGGTGCTCTATCTCAACCTGTTGGTGCCGGCGAACGCATTGGCCAGACGTCAGGACATCAACCTCGTCGTGTTCGGCATCTACCTTGCGGTCGCCTTGCTGGTCGCCTTCCCGGTGAACCTGTTGCTCCTCCGTCGAGCGGTGGTCTGGGTTCGCAACGGGTCGCCGCCGACCGCCCGCCAGCGGTGGTTGGTCTTCCGACTGCCGCTGCTCGAAACGCTCTCGGCGCTGATCGCATGGCTCGGTGCCGCTGTCGTCTTCGGGTTGATCAACGAGGGGTTCCGTCGGGTCGGGCTGTCGATCGCCCTGGCGGGCCTGGTCACCTGCACGCTGCTGTACCTCCTGCTCGAAGGCCACTTTCGCCCCGTCTTCGCCCTGGCTCTGCGTACTGGTGGTCTGACCGAGAACCGGCGAGATGTGCTGCCGCGGCTCCTGCTGGCCTGGGTGCTCGGGTCCGCCGTTCCGCTGGCCGCTCTGGGGCTGTCCCCACTGCTCGGTGCCGCGTCGCTCGATGCCGATCGGCTCCCGTGGCTGGCGCTGGCGTCGATCCTCGGGGGAGGGGCGGTGACCACCGCGGCGGCAGTGTCGGTGGCCCGGCCACTGGGGCGTGTCCGATCAGCGCTTCGACAGGTGGAGCAGGGTGACCTCTCGGTCCATGTCCCAGTGGATGACCTGGGTGAACTGGGTCGACTGGCGGAGGGCGTGAACGATCTGGTGGCCGGCCTACGCGAACGCGAGAAGCTTCGTGAGACGTTCGCCCGTCAAGTGGGTCCCGCCGAACTCGCCGATCTGGCGGACGCCGGCCTACGCGGCGAGCGACGAGCGGTGACCGTGCTCTTTGCCGATCTGAGCGGCTACACACGGTTCAGCGAGCGACGAACCCCCGAGGAGGTCGTCGACATGCTGAACCGCTTCTTTCGGGTCGTGGTCGCCGTGGTGAATCGCGAGGGCGGTTGGATCAACAAGTTCGAGGGTGACGCAGCGCTCTGTCTCTTCGGAGCGCCATCGGAAGTGGCGGACCACGAGGCGCGGGCGTTGCGGGCATCGGTGGCTATCCAACATGAGCTGAGCCTCCGTGATGACGTGCTGCCATGCGGGGTCGGCGTGGCCACTGGAGAAGTCGTCGCCGGGTTCGTGGGGACAGCAGAACGCTACGAGTACACGGTGATCGGCGACGTGGTGAACCTGGCAGCCCGGCTGTGCGAGATGGCCAAGGACGAGCAGTTCCCGGTGCTGGCGGCCGGGACCACCGTGGCGGCTGCTGGGGTCGGGTCGGACTGGGTTCGGCGTGGCGAGCAACGCATACGTGGCCGGACCGAGCGGGTCGAGGTCTTCGCGCCACCGGCTTCGGTTGGTGCGGGGTGGGCCACGTCGCGTCGCCGTGGCCGTCGATGACCACGGAGTGCTAGCAACGCAGGTTGGACTGGAGCAGGACATGGCATTCGGGCAGACGTCGGGACCACCGGCCGGGGTACGACAGATCGAACAGCTGAGCGAACTCCTCGAACGCGCCGGGTTCAGCTCGTTCCGGGAGGCCCGTCATCGGTTCGGTCTCAACCAGCGCCAGGCGGCGGGCAAGTTCACGGTGACCGAGGCGAGCGAGCTGATCGAACGGCTGGAGGCCGCCGAGATCGTCAGCCGAGCCGAGCCGGGTCAGCCGGCGAACGACCCGGCCGCCGACCCGGTGGCCAATGGAGGTGGAGGTGACACGGCTTCCACCACCACTGGTGGTGCGGCGGCGGGACGTGCCCGTCGCCGGGCCGAGTTGCTCGGCGGCCTGGAGGACTCCGTGATCGCGGCCGAGCTCGAACGGCGCGGGTGGTGCTGCATCGCGCCGATCGTCGACGAACCGCACTGAGGTCGACGACCCCCGGTCAGCCCTGTCTCAGCCCTGGTTCAACATCCCGTAAGCGTTGTCGACGCGAATGGTCATGACCAGACGGCCGTCCTTCACCATGGCCGCCCGGTAGTCATCCCAGTCGTCGTGTTCGCCGGCCAGTGATCGATGGAGATCGACCAGCGCGTCCGCAGTGGCATCGTGAGGATCGGTGGTGACGGGCGTGAACTCGGCGGTGCCTTCCACCACGACATAGGCCCAGAAGTCCTCCCGGTTGACGTGGAGGGAGACCCGGGGGTCACGCCGGGCGTTGCGGGCCTTGGCCCGACCGTCTGTCATGGAGATCCTGATTCCGCCATCCGAACCCACCGCATAGACGATGTTCGACGATTGCGGGCGACCGTTTCCCTTCAGGGTGATGAGGATTCCGTTTCGGTGGTCCCGGACGAACGACCTGGCGGAGATGAGATCCATGTGGGGAGTCAATCACTTCGAACGTGGCGGTGCTGCCCGGTAATGTCCGCGCCATGAAACTCGGTGTGTTCCTCCAGTCCCCGACAGTCGACGAGATGATCCGAGACGCCCTCGACGTGTCTGCTCGGGGCATCCGATCCATCTGGACACCGCAGATCTTCGGGCTGGACGCAGTGACGGCTCTGACGGTCCTCGGGCGGGAGGTCCCGGACATCACGGTCGGAACCGCCGTCGTCCCGACGTATCCCCGGCACCCGTCCATGCTGGCGGCTCAGGCCAGGACTGCGCAGCAGGTGACCGCCGGCCGCTTCACCCTGGGAATCGGCCTCAGCCACCAGATGGTGATCGAGGGCATGTTCGGCATGAGCTTCGACAAGCCGGTCCGACATCTTCGTGAGTACCTGGACATCCTCATGCCACTGGTGCGGGGCGAGGCCGTCGCGGCGGCGGGTGAGACCCTGACGTTTCAAGGAGCACTCGAGATCCCGGCGGACCCGGTGCCGGTGCTCGTCGCGGCTCTGGGGACGCAGTTACTGACACTGGCCGGCCGGCGCACCGAGGGCACCATCACCTGGATGACCGGCTCGAAGACCATCGGTGAGCACATCGCGCCGACCATTGCCGCCGCAGCGTCGGCCGCTGGCCGGCCGGCGCCCCGGGTCGTGGCCTGCCTGCCCGTCTGCGTGACCGACGATGTGGAAGCGGGGCGGGCCACGGCCGCATCGGTGTTCGAGTTCTACGAATACCTACCCAGCTATCGGGCCATGCTGGACCGCGAGGGCGTGGCCGGTCCGGCCGACGTGGCCATCGTGGGCAACGAGGCAACAGTGCGGGCTGCTCTCGAGGCGACCATCGAGGCCGGGGCCACCGAACTCGTCGCCGTGCCGTTCTCGAATCGCGAGCGCACGCTCGATCTGCTCGCGACGATGGTCTGAGCCCATGACAGGTGCTGGCCACGCAGCGCTCGGCCCGATTGGACCGACCGTTCGCACCGAGGTGGTCGACGCCACGCTGGTCGTGACCATTGACCGTCCAGCGGTCCGCAACGCAGTAGATGGCCCGACCGCCGATGCGCTCCGCGCCGCGTTCGAGGCGTTCGAGGCCGACGACGAGCTCGACGTGGCGATCCTCACCGGGGCCGACGGGACCTTCTGCTCGGGGGCTGACCTGGGGGCCATCGGCGCGGGACGGGGGAACCGGATCAGCTCGGACATGACGGACCCGGGACCGATGGGGCCCACCCGGATGCTGCTCGACAAGCCGGTGATCGCCGCGGTGGAGGGCCACGCCGTGGCCGGTGGGTTGGAGCTGGCGGTGTGGTGCGATCTCCGGGTGGCCGCCACCGACGCGACCTTCGGCGTCTACTGCCGCCGCTGGGGCGTGCCCCTGGTCGACGGCGGCACCGTTCGCCTGCCCCGAATCATCGGGCAGAGCCGCGCCCTGGACATGATCCTGACCGGGAGGCCTGTGTCGGGAACCGAGGCGTTCCAGTGGGGGCTGGCCAACCGACTGGTGGAGCCTGGGGAGACCCTGGGCGCAGCCCTCGAACTGGCGTCAGCGCTGTCCGACTTCCCGCAGCTGTGCCTGCGGGCCGATCGTCGCAGCGCGTACGAGCAGGATGGGCTCGACCTGACCGATGCCCTGGCCAACGAGATTCGACTCGGGCTGGTGCCGGTTCGCGCCGGCGAGACCCAGGCCGGCGCGGCGCGTTTCGCGGCCGGAGCCGGACGCCACGGCGAGGGCGTCTGAACGAGTGGACATTGCCGGAGTCCTGAACTGAGGTCAGGTTCGCGTGACCCGGGCCAGGAACCGGTCGAGCTCGCTGATGTTGATGCCGCCCTCGATTCGATGCCCCCGCGCTCTGTCGCTTCCGCTGTGGACCAGGTCGTAGGTGACCCCTGAACCGCCCCGGGCCGAAGCCCAGGCCATGACGAGCGGGAGTCCGTGCCGGGACCACGGCACCAACTGATCGAGGTCTCCGGCGGCCACGTAGATCGGCGGTGCGACCGCAGAGACCTGCGTTCGAGGATCGAGTCGGCTCAAGGTGGCCTCGAGGTCGACCGTGGCGCCAATCGCCGTGTCGATCACCAACCGGTTCACCGCTGATGACGCCCGCAGGTCGGCAATGTCCACTGGGCTCGAAACGCTGACCAGGCCGGCCGCGCCCGGCTCGGCCGAGGTTGAGTCGAGTGCGGTCAGGGTTGCCAGATGAGCTCCCGAGCTGTGACCCCAGAGGACGATCCTGGCGGGATCCACGGACCAGGCCGCGCCGTTCGCCTGGAGCCAGCGCAGTGCGGTCATCACGTCGGCCACGCCGTCGTCGATCGTGGCGGGCGGTCGGGCCAGGCGGTAGTCGATCGACAGGACGGTGAAGCCTCGGGTGACGGTCCGCTTCACCGCCTCGGGGAGGTCACGGCGAGAACCCGTCACCCAGGCACCGCCGTGTACGTAGATGATGGCGGCTCCGTTCGGAACTCCGGGCAGGTAGAGGTCGGCCAGGGCGGGGGCGGGTGGACCGTAGCGAAGGATCAGGTCCGCTCGACCGAGGCCGGACACGAAGTCGGGGCCGAGCGATTCACCCGACCTCGGCGCGGGAGCACAAGCGGCTGCGACGAGGAGCAGCGCGGCGATGAGGATCGGTCGGGTCGGTCGGGGCACCGGACTGGTGTCGGCCGATGACCGCTCGAAGCTTGAGTCGGGCCGTGAGCGGTTTCGCCACCGCCAGCGCGAGCCCCGATGTTCTGTGGATGAACGGTGGTTGAACTCGTCAGAGGTTCACGGGCGTGGCCGTCGGTGGCAGATGCGGCGTGCCGTCCCGCATGGGCGGAAAGGCGAAGGTCGCTGCGGTCGTGCCACGGGTCATGGTGGTGATCAGCGCCTCGTCCCACACCTCGGTCTCGTCGGAGATCACCACCTCCCAGCGGCAGTGGGGGGTTCGATCCTCGGGCCGTCGGGGCGGCCGGTGGACGTGTCGGATGTGGGCTTTGGGGTTCACGGCCTGGGCCGTGGCATCGAAGGTCCCGTCCTCGATGGTGTGGCACATCCCCGTGATGGCGCGATCTCCCCACGGTTCGACGTCGAGCAGTGCGCCGCAACTGGCGAGTTCGAAGAATCCGTGTTCCTCGTCGATCAGTTCGTAGCGGACGTCCATGTAGTGGTGGACGAAGCCCGGGTCCAGCTGGAGCGCCTTGAAGATAGCGGACACTCCCCGGTCCTCGATTCCCATGACGGCTCGTATCCGCTCGGCGAAGATCGGACTGGCGCCTCGCCATTCCTCGATGGCGATCTCTTCCACCACCTCCTGTCCGTAGCGCATGCCGATCGAGGCGAAGACGCTTCGGTCAAGGAGATGCACGAGCAAGGCGAACTCGCGTGCCAGCCGGACAAGAGCGGCTTTGGAGAGGTCCTCATAACGGAAGTCGGGATCGAACGGGCCCGAGTAGTCGTCGAGCCCTGTGGGTGCCAGCGATCCCGGGGTTCGGTCGTTGGACGGAGCCGTCGTGGGATTCTCTGCTCTGGACATGTGTCCAGACTAGTGTCCAGGTTCATGACGAGCTCAGCAGCACCACCTCGGCGCAGGGCGTCGGCCCGGGCGGCGGACACGGTTGAGCGGCTCGTCGCCTCGGCCGAGTATCAGATTCGGGCCGGGGTCGAGGACCTGAGCGTTCGCAGCGTGGCGCGCGGCGCAGGCGTAGCGCCCGCCACGGCCTACACCTACTTCTCGTCGCTCGATCACTTGGTGGCCGAGGTGTTCTGGCGGCGCCTCGATCGACTGTCCACCACCCCGATCGACCGCCGGCGCGGCCCAGGCCACCGTGCCGGCGCCGCCCTGGCGGACATCGGTCGCCTCGTGGCCGATGACCCCGGCCTGGCGGCCGCATGCACCTCGGCGCTACTCGGCACGGACCCTGACACTGCCCGGGTACGCGACCGGATCGGCGCAGCCATCCACCTCCGACTCTCGGATGCGTTGGGCGACGACGCCACGCCCACGACCCTCCTGGCCCTCGAGCTGGCCTATGCCGGTGCCATGTTGCAGGCGTCCATGGGTTACCTCGACTATCACGAGTGGTCCGACCGCCTGGTCGAGGTGGCCCTTCAGATCTGCGGGCAATGACATGAGTCCGTCCATCGAGAGCCCCGTCGTCTACAGCCCGTACGCCTACGAGACTCACGAGGATCCGTATCCCACCTACGCCCGCCTCCGATCCGAGGCACCTTGCTATCGCCACCACGAGCTCGGCTTCTGGGCTCTGTCCCGCCACGCAGACGTCGCGGCAGGGTTTCGGGACAGTGCGCGGCTCTCCTCGGCCGACGGCGTGACCTTGGATCCTCTGGCCACGGGCCCGCACGCGCACAAGTCCATGTCGTTCCTGGCCATGGACCCGCCCCGTCACACGCGGATGAGGTCGTTGGTCTCCCGCGGCTTCACCCCACGTCGGGTCAACGAGATGGCCGAACGCATCAGGACGCTCACGCTGGCCAGGCTGGCGCCCGCTCTCGATGGCGAGCAGCTGGACCTCATCGAAGACCTGGCCGGGACGCTGCCCATGGACGTGATCTCCGAGATGATCGGCGTGCCGTCGGACGATCGCCACGAACTGCGGCGGCTCGCTGACCTGCTGGTCCATCGCGACGAGGGCGTCCACGATGTCCCGGCAGCCGGCATCGAGGCGGCCTTTGCTCTGGCGGTCTACTTCGATGAGCTGATCGCCGATCGGCGGGCCGACCCGGCCGATGACCTGACCTCTGCGCTGATCGACGCCGAGATCGACGGGGACCGACTGGAAGGTGGCGACATCCTCGGCTTCCTCATCCTCATGGTGGTGGCCGGCAACGAGACCACCACCAAGCTGCTCGGCAACGCCTGCTGGTGGGCGTGGAGCAACCCGTCGGTCCAGGCGGCGATCCACGCCGGCGAGATCACCATCGAGGACTGGGTCGAGGAGACTCTGCGTTACGACACCTCGACCCAGATGCTGGCCCGTACCGCGGCAGTGGACTTCGAGGCCCATGGCGAGCATGTCCGAGCCGGGGACCGTGTACTGCTCCTGGTCGGCTCGGCCAATCGGGACGACGACGTCTTCAGTGAGGCGTCGAGTTACCAGCCCGGTCGCGACACCTCGGCGTCGCTCAGCTTCGGTGTCGGTCGGCACTTCTGCCTGGGTGCCTCATTGGCCCGGCTGGAGGCTCAGATCTGCCTGGCGGAGCTGGTCGATCGGGTGGCCTCGATCGACATCGACGCCTCTCGCACTCGACGAGTGCACTCGATCAACGTGCGCGGCTTCGCCTCGCTGCCTGCCACGGTGGTGCCACGATGACGCGACCAGGCAAGCGTGCCCACCCGGAGCTCCGGCCCATGGTGGTCACCGGCGCGTCCTCGGGAATCGGTGAGTCCGTGGCGCGCCAATGGGGCGCCCTCGGCCACCCGGTCGTGCTCGGTGCCCGGCGGGTTGACGTGTGCGCCGCCGTCGCTGCCGAGATCGGCTCGCAGGCTCACGCGCTGGCCTTGGACCTGTCCGACCCGGCATCGGTCGCCGAGTTCTGTGCGGCTTGTGCGGAGCGAGTAGGTGAGATCGAGGTCCTGGTTTCCAACGCCGGCGATGTCCTGCCCACACGTACCGTCGACACCGCGCCCGAGGTCTTCGCTCACCAGGTGGCGGTGAACCTGCTCGGTGCCCAGCAGCTGATCGCCGCGCTGGTTCCGGGCATGATCGAACGACGCCGCGGCGACGTGGTCGTCGTCAGTTCCGATGTGGTGCGTGCTCCGCGCCCGAACATGTCCAGTTACGTGTCGTCGAAGTGGGGCCTCGACGGTCTGGCCCAGGCCCTCCAGATGGAGCTCGAGGGTTCGGGTGTGCGCTGTTCGGTCGTGCGGCCCGGCCCGACCCTCACGGGCATGGGCATGTCGTGGGATCCGGCCACGGTCGGGTCCGTCATCAACGAGTGGCGTCGCTGGGGGCTGATCCGCCACGACGGTTATCTCGGTCCAGAGGACGTGGCCGCTGCCGTCCTGCACGTTGCGTCGGTGCCGCCGGGAGTCCACCTGAGCGTCGTCGAGGTGCAACCCGAGGCACCCGTGCGAACGGAGCAACGATGACCGTGCTGCCAGACCCACCGATGGTCTCCGGAGATGACGGCGACACCGGTCACCTCGAGGAGCTCCGGCGGGACCCGATCGGCCTGATGCAACGGGTCCGTGACGAATGCGGTGACGTCGGCGAGTTCCGTCTGGCCGACAAGCGGGTGGTCCTGGTCAGCGGACCCGACGCCAACGAGTGGTACTTCCGTGCGCCGGAGGACGAGCTGGATCAGGCGGCGGCTTACCCGTTCATGACGCCCATCTTCGGCGAGGGAGTGGTCTTCGACGCGCCCCCCGAACGTCGCCGCGAGATGCTGCACAATCAGGCGCTGCGGGACAAGCACATGCGGGGCCATGCGTCGACCATCGACCACGAGGTCCGCCGGATGGTGGACGACTGGTCGGACCGTGAGGAGATCGATCTCCTGGACTTCTTCGCCGAGCTGACCATCTACACCTCGTCGGCGTGCCTCATCGGTCCCCGGTTCCGTGAGCAGCTCGACGGTCGCTTCGCCCGCCTCTATCACGAGCTGGAGCAGGGAACCGACGCCCTGGCCTTCGTCGACGCCCACTTGCCGATCGAGAGTTTCCGTCGCCGGGACGCGGCCCGTGTCGGTCTCGTCGAGCTGGTCGCGGACATCATGGCGACCCGTCGTGATGGGACCGCCCCCGACGGCGACAAGGACCTGCTCGACGTCCTGATGTCCATCACCGACGACAGCGGTGCGGAACGGTTCAGCTCCGATGAGGTGACTGGCATCTTCATCTCCATGATGTTCGCCGGGCACCACACCACGTCAGGGACCGCGGCATGGACACTCATCGAGCTGCTGCGACATCCACCGGAGCTGGCGGCGGTGGTGGCGGAGCTGGATGCGTTGAGCAGCGATCGGGAACAGCTGGACTACCAGGCCCTGCGTGAGATGCCCCGCCTGGAGTCCGCCATCAAAGAGGCGCTTCGCCTCCACCCGCCGTTGATCCTGCTGTTGCGACTGGCCACGGTCGATCAGGAGGTGCAGGGTCATCACGTCCCGGCCGGGGTATTGATCGGCGCGTCGCCGTCGGTCTCCAATCGCCTGGCCGACGCCTTCGTCGACCCTGATCGGTTCGACCCCGGCCGGTACCTCGATGGCCGCCACGAGGACGACGACAACCCGTGGTCGTGGATCCCGTTCGGGGCTGGGCGTCATCGTTGCATCGGCGCCGCCTTCGCAGTGATGCAACTCAAGGCCATCTTCTCGGTGCTCCTCGGGCACTGGGAGTTCGCCGCGTCTCAGCCACTCGACTCGTACCGCAACGACCACTCCAAGATGGTGGTCCAGCTGGCCCGACCCTGCGCCGCTTCGGTCACCCGACGCCCGACATGAGCGCGAACGTTCGGATCGTGATCGACGCGGAGCTGTGCCAGGGGCACGGCGTGTGCGAGTCCGAGGCGCCCGAGGTGTTCTCGGTCTCGAAGGCCGGCGAGCTCACGGTGCTCGAGCCGACACCTCCGGAGACACGACGGGCGGCCGTCGAGTTGGCCGTCCGCTACTGCCCCACCCACGCCATCTCTCTGGAGGAGACATGACCGCCACACCACGCCACGAACTGCAGGCCATGGTCGACCATTGGTTGGCCGCCAATCGGGAGTGCGAAGCAGCGGGGGACTGGGGTCCGCTGGCCGACCTCTACACCGAGGATGCCACCTACGGCTGGAACTACGGGCCGGACCGCGAGTTCATGGCCGTTGGCCGCGAGGAGATCCGATCGCTGGCCCTCGGTGAGGAGATGGGCGGCCTCGACGGGTGGACCTATCCGTATCAGCGCATCCTGCTCGACGAGGCCGTGGGTGAGGTCGTCGGATTCTGGCGACAGCTTGCCGACGTGACCCAACCCGATGGGTCACCGTACGAGGTCGCCGGGATCGGTGGATCGTGGTTTCGCTACGGCGGGAACATGCGGTGGTCCTGGCAGCGCGACTGGTTCGATCTGGGCAATGCCACTGCGTGCTTCATTGCCATGTACCGCGCCGGGGTGCTGTCCGACGGAATGACCGCGCGAATGCACAAGGATCCCGATCGTCCGGGGTGGTACCCGATAGCGACGGCGCCGGCCGGCCTGTGGGACGGTGTGGTTCCGGGATCATGACGATGTTGCGCGTGTCGGGCGGACTCGACCCGTGAGCCACGCTCTGCGCCGTCTCGGCGAGTCCGACCTGGTGGTGGGGCCGGTGGCCTTCGGCTGCTGGCGGTTTGCCGGCACGGACGTCGACGTTGCCCGGTCCAAGATCGAACTGGCCCTCCAGCTCGGCCTGAACCTGATCGACACCGCGGACATCTACGGGTACGGCGGCCGCTCGGACGATGATCTGGGCTTCGGTGATTCGGAGCTTCTGCTCGGTGAGGTGTTGCGCGCCGCGCCCTCGCTGAGAGATGCCATGGTGCTGGCCACCAAGGGTGGCATCCGCCCACCGATCCCGTACGACTCGAGCCCGGCGTATCTGCGCTCTGCGTGTGAGGACTCGCTGCGACGGCTCGGCGTCGACCGAATCGATCTGTACCAGGTGCACCGGCCGGACCTGCTGGCCCACCCCGAGGACACCGCTGCCATCCTCACCGAGCTGGTCAGGTCCGGCAAGGTCCGTCACGTGGGCGTGTCGAACTACTCGGTCGGTCAGACCTCGGCGCTGGCTGCCCTGATGGATGAGCCGATCGTGACCACCCAGCCCGAGTTCCACCTCCTGAGGCTGGACCCCATCGACGACGGGACGTTCGACCATGCCATGGCCAATCGCGTGACGCCGTTGGCGTGGAGTCCGCTGGCCGGTGGTCGGCTGGCGTCCCCCGACTGTGACGGTCGGCCGGAACTGGCGGCCGCGCTCGACCAGCTGGCTTCGCAGCACGGGGTGGACCGTTCAGCCATTGCCATCGCGGCGGTGCTGGCCCATCCGAGCGCCCCCGTCGCCATCATCGGCACCCAGAACCCGGTCCGGATGCGTCAACAGGCGGCCGCCGCGGACGTGGTGCTCGACCGGACCGAGGTCTACTCGCTCTTCACCGCCGCCGGGCGCACGCTCCCATGATCCGTCGCGCGGATTCGGGGGCATCGAGAACGCGGGGGCTCAGGCGGAGACGACCTCGTCGACTGCCTGAGCGAGGGTGTTCCACGACAGCGTGGCGCACTTGATTCGAACCGGGAACTTCACGACGCCGCGGAGTGCCTCCAGATCACCCAGTGGGAGATCTGGGTCGTCGGGATCGGTGGACTCGTTGCCGTCGCCCTCGAGTTCGCCCTCGTGGATGGACATCATGGACTTGAACGAATGGGTCAGGGACCGGATCTCGCCGATGGTCTTGCCCTTGACCGCAGCCGACATCATGGAGGCCGACGCCTGGCTGATGGAACAGCCCTGTCCGCCGATGGCGACATCGGTGATGACCGCGGCGTCCCCCGCTGACTCGTCGTCGAGCGTGATATAGACCACGATCTCGTCGCCGCACAGCGGGTTGAAACCCTCGGCCTTGTGGGCCGGTGGCGTGGCCAGCTCGCCGCGGTTCCGCGGTGATCGGTAGTGATCCAGGATGATCTCGCGATAGAGGTCTTCGAGTCCCGACACGGGTGGCTCCTCAGAATCCGAAGAACGACTGGGCCTCGGCGAGCGCATCGACCAATGCGTCCACGTCGGATTCGTCGTTGTAGATGTACACCGATGCTCGCGCAGTGGCGCCGACACCGAGAACTTTCATGAGCGGCTTGGCGCAGTGGTGGCCGGCTCGAACGCACACGCCGTGCGTGTCGAGGATCTGGCTGACGTCGTGGGGATGGACACCGTCGAGGGCGATCGAGAAGACGCCGCCCCGGGCCGAGGGCTCCGAGGGCCCGTGGACCACCGCCGACTCACCGAAGCGCTCCCGGATGGCCTGGAGCGTGTACGCGGTCAGGGCGACTTCGTGTTCGCGGACCCGTTCCATTCCCAGGCCGTTCAGGTAGTCCACGGCCGCGGCCAGGCCGATGGCCTCGGCGATCGGCGGGGTGCCCGCCTCGAACTTGTGCGGCACCGGAGCGCAGCTGAAACCCTCGAGGGTGACCTGTTCGATCATTCCGCCCCCGCCCAGGAACGGGGGCATGGCCGCCAGCAGTTCCTGACGACCCCACAGGATGCCGATACCGGTCGGACCGCACATCTTGTGTCCAGAGAAGGCGAAGAAGTCCGCCCCGAGCTCGATCACGTCGCACGGCACGTGCGGGACCAACTGACAGGCGTCGACCGCAACGATTGCTCCGGCGGCGTGCGCTGCGTCGGCGATCCGTCGCACCGGGTTGAGGGTTCCGAGCACGTTGGACATGGCGGTCAGCGCCACGACCCGGGCGCCGTCGAGCAGTCGATCGAGGTCCGTCAGGTCCAGTTGGCCATCCTCGCCCAGGGGAATCCATCGAACTTCGAGGCCACGCTCGGCCGCGATCATCTGCCACGGAACGATGTTGGCGTGATGCTCCATCTCGGTGGGCACGATGGCGTCGCCGACGGTGAGGTTGGCTCGGCCCCACGACTGGGCGATGAGGTTGAGCGATTCGGTGGCGGTCTTGGTGAAGATGATCTCGTCTGCGGACGGGGCGCCGATGAACCGACCGATGGTGCGGCGGGCGTCCTCGAGTGCGTTCGTGGCCTGCTCGGCGATCTGGTACACGCCACGGGCGACGTTGGCGTTGATCGTCTCGTAGTAGGTGGTCATGGCGTCGAGCACCACACGGGGTTTCTGCGAGGTTGCCGCGCTGTCCAGGTACACCAGCGGAATCTCGCGTTCGGCCATCAACAGCGGGAAGTCGGCCTTGACCAACGCGGCGTCGAGTGTGGTGGTGACGGTCTCGCTGGTCATGCGGAGATCCCCTGCCACGGAGCGAAGCCTTCGGCCTCGAGTCGCTCCACCAGCTCGAATCCGCCGGACTCGGCGATTCGTCCGTCCACCAGGATGTGCACGACATCGGGGCGGAGGTGTTCGAGCAGCCGCTGAGAGTGGGTGATCACGATGGTGCCCATCTCGGGCCGGGCGGCCCGGACCTCGTTCACTCCGTCGGCCACCACGCGCAATGCGTCGATGTCCAGGCCGGAGTCGGTCTCGTCCAAGATGGCGAGTTCCGGCTCGAGCATGGCCATCTGGAGGATCTCGTTGCGCTTCTTCTCGCCGCCGCTGAACCCCTCGTTCAGATATCG
>Ga0105044_10008863_pt1 | contig 13796 bp, 11 predicted proteins | sample MAT01_FD_78092 | JGI IMG/M metagenome (GOLD analysis project Ga0105044, IMG submission 78092) | Freshwater microbial communities from Lake Fryxell liftoff mats and glacier meltwater in Antarctica - MAT-01 | ecosystem: Environmental > Aquatic > Freshwater > Ice > Liftoff microbial mat | place...
AGCTTCAACCTGCGCAGCTATTTCAGTAATTTCTTCCCGGTTCGATCTTGCAAATTCTATCACTAAAATTGCTCCCGGATCACCTTCTACAAAAAAGCGGTTCTTGTTTTGTTCAATGTTATCCTTGGTACATTCCAGTATATAATGATCTATCAGCTCACTGGCACTGGGCTTATATTTCATGGCAATCAGGTTGGCCCGCAATGATTCATCGATGCTGTTAAAATGAACGCAGAGCAACCCTGTTTCTCCAGGTGGCAATGGGCTTACATTCAGCTTTATTTCTGTTATAAAAGCAAGGGTTCCCTCCGATCCTGCAATGAGTTTGCAAAAATTAAAATCTTCTTCACCAGCAGTAAAGGGCGCAGAATCCAATAGAATATCTACCGCATAACCCGTGTTTCTTCTCTCTACCGATTTTTTTGGAAACTCTTTCCGGATTTCCTGCTGGTTATCGTAATTGCTTAATTGAGAGCGGATCGACTGGTAGATTTTTGCCTCCAGGTGATCACCTTCACATTTCGCATGAAATTCATCCAGGTTCAACGCTTTGAAAATGGTTTCGCTACCATCACTCAATAAAGCATTTACTTCAATCAGGTGTTCCCGCACACTTCTGTAAACAACCGAGTTGGATCCGCAGGAATTGTTGCCCACCATACCGCCCATCATGGCCCGGTTGGCCGTGGAGGTTTCCGGACCAAAGAATAAACCATGCGGTTTTAAAAACATATTCAGTTCATCCCGGATTACTCCTGGCTGCACCCGAACCCAATGCTGCTGCTCGTTTAGCTCGATAATTTTTGTAAAATTTTTGGATACATCCACTACTATCCCATTACCAACCACCTGCCCTGCAAGCGAAGTACCCGCAGTACGAGGTATCAGCGAAGTCATTTCAGCCCTTGCAAAATGTATTAATTTTTTGAGGTCTTCAGTTGATTGGGGAATTGCCACCGCCAGCGGCATTTCACGATAAGCGGATGCATCGGTTGCGTATAGGATCCGCATGGTATTGTCAAAATATAATTCGCCTTCTAATTCCTGGGAAAGTTGTTTGAGCCGTTCGTTCATTGAATGTTGGTGCTTTTGCTAATAAAACGCAAAATTAAATGATTTTAGGAAAGATAAGAAAGCTGGTGATTTTTAGGAGGCATTTTAGTTTAAATGCTTCCACATGAAGTGGGTATTGACAGTGATTGAAGGTATTAATAAGGAGGCGCAAGATGGAGTTGTGGCTGAGGGAAAAGAAAACCAGACACGGATGCCAAATAGTAATTACTACACGGCACAGGAAAGCTTTGCACTTAACTCACGCCTCATTCCTGTGCCTGTGGCAGATGTAAAAACTAAACAAGCGTACGCTATATAAAATATAAAAGCCCGGATTTGGACCGGCATCTCAGGGCTAACGTAGTGCATATCGCTATACATTGGAACTCCGACAACAAAAAAACAAACTAAAAACTTGTTTTCAATTCCAGGTATCTCAAAAATTCGGTCTTTTTTTCTTCTTGTTTGAATGCACCGCCGTAAAAAGCGGTTACTGTGCTGGATGTATCGTCTTCTACTCCACGGCTGGCTACACATAGGTGTTTAGCATCTATTACAACTGCCACATCTTGTGTTCCCAATATCTGTTGTAGTTCTTTGCCTATCTGCATGGTCAGCCTTTCTTGCACCTGCGGCCGTTTGGCATAGTACTGCACCAACCTGTTTAGTTTACTCAAGCCTATCACTTGACCATTGCTGATGTATGAAACGTGCGCCTTACCCATGATAGGTACAAAATGATGTTCGCAATTACTGTAAAAAGAAATGTTCTTTTCCACCAGCATCTGGTTGTATTTATACTTGTTTTCAAATAAGGCCATTTTGGGTTTGTTGGCCGGGTTTAGCCCCTGAAAAATTTCCTTAATGTACATTTTGGCAACACGGTGAGGCGTACCCTTCAGACTATCGTCTGTAAGGTCGAGCCCCATGATGTTCATGATTGATTCAAAATGCTGTTCTATTGCCTTTATTTTCTCTGTATCGCTCAAGTCAAAGGCATCGGCTCTCATTGGTGTATCTACAGATGTACTAACGTGGTTGTCACCCAATTCATCTATCAGAATATCCAGTGTTTCTTTGGTTTCGTGTCCGTTTAGGCGGATATTGGATAAAGTTTCTATTTGTTTCATGTATGTATGTTTAAATTAATTCGATTTGTTAAATCAATGTCTAATTACTAAACAACAAATTTGCATTTTTGTTTAAACTAATTGTAAAAACATTAAACACTCATTCCTCCCGAAGGTTCAAGGTAAAAACTTTTAAAATGTAAGGGTTGGCTGTTTTAGTTGTAATAGTATTGGTGGGCACAGATAAGCCAACGCTCGTTTACCGCCCTGCATACCTGAGCAGGTTTAAATTAATATTTCAATAAAACTTTTAGGTTTTCACATACATAAATGGTAACCTTTCTCATGACAATACGAAAAGGTACCAGGGGTGCGGGGTGTAAAAGTATGATGCCATCGCCCATTTTTATCCTGATCAATGCCTTTAGAGGAAACTGTTTACCCAGCATGCGCAGGATCCGGTCCTGTCTCTGCCATATTACTAATCCGATTGAAATAAAACAAGTAAATTTTTCACTGAGAAATTTATTTTATTACTACTGTTTATTTTCTGTATTAAATAGGATTTTTTTTATAATGGATTGATAGCGGTTACCCTAATAATTGATAAAATCTGGGTTAAAATTTAGTACGCTATACCCCTTCAATTTAAAATGATATTGTTGCAACATAAAATTGATAGTGACATAAATAACAAAATATTTGGGCAATGCAGGAGATCGTCTCACAATAATAAAATCAAACTTAACGGAAAGTCTTTTTAATTTAAACATCTTCACTATTTAAAACATTTAAAATGAAAAGAAAATTACCCATTATCATCGGCTTTGGCTTTGTATGCATGAGTTATACAACTTTAAAACTTCTGAACGATCCAAATTGCCCGCTTAGCTACACCGGTGCTCCAAAGGCTACCACTCCTAATCTTCGGCAAATTCGGTATTGTAATAACTCTGGCTGCCATCAAAATTTTGCACTCAATAATGCAGGTGGAAGCGTGGTAGCCACCGGATTGCCAAGTCTTAATTATTCATCTGGTGCTATATATAATTTTTCGCTGAAAATAACACATGCTGTAGCAGATAAAAAAAATTGGGGCTTTGCCATAAAAGCTGTTAACGCAGTTGATAACAAAGTGGTAGGTACTTTTTCTACAACCAATACCAATGCGACTTTAAAGGGTACCACGACTGGTAATACAGCAGAGTTAAGCCATAGCAATGCGGCTGCTACGGCTACAGCAAATACGTTTAGCTATATCAACCTGCAATGGACAGCTCCCACAATTCCTACAGTAAATGAAGCCAATATAAAGTTTTATATTGTGGGTAATGCAGGTGATGGAGATGGATCCGAAGTGGGAGATTACATTTATACATCCATTGTTTCTGCAGCACTTAACACCCTTCCGGTTTCGCTCACTGCTTTTTCTGTAAATTATACGAATCAAAACACTGTAAACATTAACTGGCAAACAGCTCAAGAGATAAATACAGATCATTTTGAAGTAGAAACAAGTACTAATAGCACGGATTGGCACAAAGTATCAAACATGCGTGCAATGGGTAACTCCTCTATAAAACGATCGTACTCCTTTGCATATAAAAAGCCAACTGCTTTTAATGGCAACCTATTTTATCGCCTCAAAATAGTTGACCTAAATGGAAGTTTTAGTTATTCAGAAATAAAATCACTAAGGCTTACCAATAACGGGATTGTTATCGAAGAACCAAACGGTCAACCTTTACAAGCCTATGGTAACAGTATTTTTACAATTCACAGCAATCAAACAAAAAATATCAATATTGTGGTATTGGATTTAAATGGGCGTTTGCTGTACAAAAATAGTACAATGCTTGCCACCGGCGTAAATACCATCACCATTCCAGGTAATACGGTCGCAATAAGCAGCGGTATGGTGTTTGTTAAGTTTACAGCCGATGGGTTTGAAAAAACATTTAAGCAGCTAATCAAATAAATTATTAATCATTCGGCAAGGCAACAAAACCTTGCCGAATGATTTTATTTTCCATGTTATTTTTTTTGTTTCGTTAAATCCAGCTAATTTGTTTTGTGTAGTTAGTAGTAACAAATCAGACACAGGACGGAGTCCTGCGCCTGACTAAGCTGTCACCGCACCAAAATAGTAATTACTGCCCGGCACAGGAAAGCTTTGCACATAACCCACGCCTCATTCCTGCGCTTGTGGGTATTCAAAATGTGTAACCTATGTTATGCTATACGAAAGTTACGCCTTAGTAGCGCTAACCAGCTAAACTAAAAAGGCAGTAAAATTTGTTGCCCATAGTTATCGAATCAAATTCAGGCTGGCGCTTTAATCACAAGCATACATTCAACCGGGCAGGTGTCTTTGCAATTTATGATTGGTTAAACGCCACCGGTTTCTCCATCAACATTGCCCTAATTAAAAATAGCTTTGTCCTTTCCCTGACTTATAATATCAAATTGAAGCTGGCTTGTTTAAGCATCTGTCAATAAAAATGATAAAGTATAAACAATACTCATTTATTATTATTAAATCTATCCGATATCAAACAATCTAACTGATGTACTGTTAAGGAAAAAAAATTATACGATTATGCAAAAGAACATTTTTTCTATGCTCGCCGCTGTGTCATTCAGCGCAATTTCATTGGTAGCTTGTAATGACGGTAGTACAAAAACTCCGGATGCTGCACCAGTAGATTCACCTAAAACAGAAGTGGCTACCCCTGCCCCTGAGGCACCCAAAGACATTGTAGATGTAGCAATCGGTTCACAGGACCACACAACTTTAGTTGCTGCTGTAAAAGCTGCAGGTTTGGTTGAAACTTTGAAGGGTGCTGGACCATTTACGGTTTTCGCACCAACCAATGCAGCATTTAGTGCATTACCTGCTGGTACAGTTGATGGTTTATTAAAGCCAGAAAGCAAAGAGAAGTTGACCAGCATTTTGACTTATCATGTAGTAGCAGGTGCAGTAAAAGCGGCTGACCTAAAAGATGGCCAAAAGGTAAAAACATTACAAGGCGAAGAGTTGACTGTTAGTATCAAAGATGGTAAAGTAATGATCAACGGTGCCAATGTAACTGCTGCTGATCTTGAAGGAAGCAACGGTGTGGTTCACGTAATTGATGCAGTTTTAATGCCTAAAAAATAGGTTTATTCAGGTTGATTTTTAGTTGTGTAACAGGGAATGGCTTTTGCTATTCCCTGTTCTTTTTTAATAATTGCTTTCCTTGTAACTCGAAAATTTTGTTTGCACATTCGTTGCACTGATATATCCCATTTAGCTATTTCTCTACCTGCTTCTAAAAAACTTAAGGAAAACTATTTGATATTGAGGAAAGCAACCGCTTTTAACCAATAACTACTATGGAAGGTTCAACTTTCAATTTTTGGTTGTCAGTACTCAAATCTGGTGTATAGGTTCAAATCGGCATGTTATGCATTGAATGAGTGGTGTCATTTTTAGCATTCAATCCTAAACGAAATGATCTTTTTTGAATGCGGTATCTCTCAGATTTTAATGAAGATCTTTTTCTTATACATCCAGTTTAAAATAAGCCACACAAATGCCAAGGTCAGTCCGCCACTTACCAATGTTGCATAAGGTGTTCCCAAGAGCTTGTCATACTCTTTTCCGAGGTGGATATACAAACTCTTGCGGATAAACAACATAATTCCGCCATCTGCAATACAATAAGCTGCAATTGAGTTGGCGCCTATTACCATAAGAAAAAATGACCAGCGTTTATACCCGCCCACATCTACAATCAGGTAAAAAAAAGCGAGCATCAAAAAGCAAATACCACCGCTTAGGATCGTCCAGGCAGGTGTCCAGATCCGTTTCACAATCGGATTAATGCCGACGAAATATAGTAGCAAACCAACTGCAATTAAACCAGCACCCGTCATTAAAAAAAATAGCCATTTCTCTCGGGTGGTTTTGTTGGAATGCAATGTATTACCGGCAATCAGGCCGAGGAGCATGGTAGCCAGGGTGGGAATGAAGCTTAGCGTTGCATAGCCTCCCCCGTTGTTTCGAAAAATGTTTTCTCGTGGGAAAAGATTTAAAAACCATTGATCAAACGCCCACGCCAGGTTGGTATTCTTATTCCAATGTGCTGCAAAGCCTTGCAGGTTATGCTGCCAGTCGGGTATAACACCTGCGGCCGCATAATCAAAATTAGCAGCAGGCAACGGGTACAACGCAAATGCTCCCCAATAACCAACCAGTAAAACAATGAGCGCCAGCAATTGTATCTTTTGTGAACAAAAGCCAAGCACTACCAGCAAGGTATAGCCGAGGCCGATTTGGGTAAGCGTATCTTCAAATGTAAAATTGGTTTGCCCGGAATAAATGGAACGCAGAAATATACCAAGGCAAATGAGGATAAGCGACCGCTTGAAACTATGCAACAATATCGATGACTTAGAGGTTCCACGCTGCTTTCTACCAGCAATTGAAAACGGTAAAACCACGCCCACGAGGAAGGTAAAGGACGGCTGTATCATATCATGCAGGGATAATCCTGTCCATTCTACATGACTCTGGTTGAATGCCAATAGATGCCAGAAAGAACTACCTGGCAGAGCCTCCGACACAGTTGAAAATGAAAGAATTTCTCCCATCATCAACAACATTACAAAGCCACGGTAAACATCTACGGAAGCTACCCGTTGTAGAATTCCAGAACCCGGTGAATCAGTTCGCAAATTAGCAGTAGAAAGATTTTTCATATCAATTAATACGATTCCTGAATGTAAATCTTTCTTTTTTAATCTGCATCTTTTGAATCAAAAAATACCTGATGTTTTATAAACCGTCTTTTTTACAAACCTGCCTTTGCTTCCGCATTGCCGCCTTTTTTTGTGGTATTTAAAATGTCAACCCGCCAGATTTTGTTGCAGTAGAAATACCAATATGCCTGCCGCAAATCCGGCCAGGGCGAGCCAACTGATCTTTTTTAAATACCACATAAAGTCGATCTGCTCAATGCCCATTACGGCAACGCCGGCGGCTGAGCCAATAATGATGGCACTACCACCCGTACCGGTGGTAAGGGCCAGAAACTCCCAAAACGGATGATCGGTTGGATAAACAGATAAATCATACATCCCCTGCGAAGCAGCTACCAGTGGCACATTGTCAACAATAGCAGAAAGCAGGCCCAGAGCAATTCCTATCAGGTAATCATTTTTTAAAACATTGGTCAGTCCCCCTGCCAACTCTTTGAGCAACCCAAATGATTGCAATGCCGCTACGGCCAACAGAATCCCTAAAAAAAACAGAATACTGGGTGTGTCCACTTTCCGCAATGCCCTGGCGACAGTAAATTTTTCAGCATATTCCGGCTCCTTGCTTTTATGAATAAACGTGGTGATAATCCACATAAAACCAAGTGCCAGCAACATACCCATAAAAGGTGGCAGATGGGTAAGCGTTTTAAACACCGGCACAAAAATCAGGAACCCAATTCCCGCAAATAAAATAAGCCTGCCTTCTTGTTTTTCCTTTACCGTGCAAGTTGATTGCGGCATTGCACTGATTTTTTTTCCTTTAAAACGACGTGCTACCAACAGCGCCGGAAGTAAGCATACCGCAAGGCTTGGCAATATCAGTTGCTTCATTATATTTAAGGCCGTTATTTGCCCGCCAATCCAAAGCATGGTAGTGGTAACGTCACCAAGCGGCGACCATGCTCCACCTGCATTCGCAGCAATTACAATCATCCCCGCAAACCATAGTTTATCTTCCTTTTGAAAAAGTATTTTTGAACAAAGCGAAGTCATCACAATTGCGGTGGTTAAATTATCCAGCAATGCTGAAAGAAAAAAAGTAAGTGCGGTAATAATCAACATCAACTTTTGTTTACTGGAAGTATTTATCTTCTGAGTTATGATATCAAATCCATTGTGAGAATCGATCAATTCCACAATTGTCATAGCGCCCAATAAAAAGAAAAGGATAGAAGCGATTTCACCCAAATGATGCAACAGTTCCTCGTTTACAATATGAGTGGCTTCGCTTTGCAGTATATAAATCGTCCAGCACAGTACACCGGTAATTAATGCCGATGCTGCTTTGTTCAATTGAAGTTTGTGTTCAAATGCAATAGCGGCATACCCTGCCACAAAAACAGTCAGTAGTAAAATGGAAATCATAATTAATTTAAAATTGGTAAAAGTAAATTGAAGTCAGGTTCTTTGATGATGTAATCTGCAACTGAATCTACCATGTAATTGGTAGCACAAAAGGATACACCAATACCTGCTTTACGAATACAGCAGATGTCGTTTTCGCCATCGCCTACTACCAGCGTATTTTTTAAATCCACCTTGTATTTATCGCAGATGCTGATGAGCGCATTGAGTTTACAGTAGTCATGTTTGCACTGGCTTTTATCGTCCATCAAAAACAGGGAAGGAATTTTCACTTCTCCGGTAGCAATGCTTTTTGAAAATTCCAGTTCGTTGGAAATCGTAAAATCGAAACCAAATTTATTTTTTAGGTGATTGGTAATACAATCATAGCTATCGCTGATGATACCGGTTATGTATCCCTGGCTTTTCAACTCTGCCAGCAGCTCCTGCAGATGTGGTGTTACCTCAATTGAATCGGTAACGGTCAGCAATTCTCCAATGGTTTTTCCCTTTAGTAAACGGGCGATCATTTTGGTGCGGATAAACGGATTGTTGTTGGTGGTAACAATATCCACCAATTCTTTTTTGAATCCAAATTCCGCGGCGGCCGTGTTTATAAAACTAGCCCGCAAAATGGTATTGTCCATATCAAACATAGCAATCTTTTTTAACGACATCAGCCCTTCCCGTATGGCAAATTCCATCTGCTCCCGGATTACTTGTATATTCTCATAGGTTTCCAGGTTTTGAACATCCATCCCCTTCGATTTTTTGATGATGGTTCGGGCTACCTCCCGGCTCATTTTACCCAATTGTTCCAATGGTTGCATCCTGTTTTCAATACTGCCAATACTTACTTCTTTAATAACGGCACCAAGATTATACATGTCCATTAAAATACCAATGTCTACCCCGTAACCTTCTTCAAATTCACATTTAGCAAAAAAGCTTTTCTTGCCCGCTATCATTCCACTCAATGGCTGCTTAAATTGTGGAAAGGAAGGATTCAGGATAGAGAGCAATGGCTTGGCCACTAATTCGGTAACCCTTCCTGCCTGCCTTTCAAAATATGATTTTACAAAATCGGCTTCATCTTGCAGCAAAGGGGCCGTTAGCAATTTAATTATATTTTTCGGATAGGTTATGATGTCTGCATCCAGAAAAACAACCACTTCATTTTTTGCCACCAATACACCATCATACATCGATGTACCTTTACCCAGTTTGGTACTGGTAACGACTACGGCACCTGCTTTTCTGGCTTCATCAACAGTTGTATCCATCGACTTGTCATCTACCACAATTACTTCCGAAACACCGGGAGAATTTTTAGCCAGTTCTACCACATGGGCAATTGTATTTTCTTCGTTTAATGCAGGGATGATTACTGTTATCATTTTTGAAAAATCAGGTTTATGTTATCCTCATTCAACCTTACTTTCAGCCATTGCGAAATACTTGATTTTTGCTTTGCAGAAAGTCTGGTGGAGATTGATAACAGGATTAAAAATGTGGGTTTCGTTCCATTGGTGTCGCTTATGACTGTTGCTTGCTGAATAACCGCATTTTTCAGGGTTGGATACAATGCCTTTAATTCGGAATATACTTCGGAACTAAGCCTTTGCTGCCGATAAATACTGTCTAACTGTGCCTGCAGTTTTTTTTCCTGCTGATCCTTTATTTCCAATGCTTTACTTAACTGTGAGCGTTGCAAATCCAACTCATTGTTATTTTTAATATTGTTGTCGTTGAGATAAGCAAAACCTTGTTTTATTTCAAGTGCGTTTGTATCTAGCTGATATTTTTTTAACTGCCTTTTTAGTAAAGCAATTTCCGGTGCAGTTATTTCTTTGCCTCCATACACCAATGTAAACTCTCTTTTTTTTGCATCAATCTTTTTGTTTAACAAATAGTCATTTGGAAAATTGGATTCATTGATGATAAAATTATTTACTTTTTTAGTAAAGCGGTCTTGCTGAACCAAATCGTATCCCAAATAAATACTGGGTACTAAAGTAATCATCACTACTCCCCATACAATGCGCCTGGCAATTACTTCTGCCTGTTGCGTCTGCAAATGTTTGTAGGGGAAATGCAATAGCCTCACAATAATAAACGTGGCCAGTGCAATAAACACGGTATTGATGATAAAAAGGTAAATAGCACCAAAGAAAAAGCCAAACTGAAGCGTTGCAAGTCCGTAGCCGGCAGTACACAATGGCGGCATCAAAGCGGTGGCTATTGCAACACCGGGAATTACATTCCCTTTATGTTTGCTGGAAGTAGCAACAATACCAGCCAAACCACCAAAAAAAGCGATTAGTACATCATAAATTGTAGGAGTTGTTCTTGCAAGTATTTCTGAGTGCGCATCATCCAGCGGCGAAAGCAGAAAAAAAATGGTGGAGGTAACCAAGGCAACACCGCTGGCAACGGCGAAATTGTATATGGCTTTCCGAAGCAATAAAATATCGTTGATCCCCATACCCAAACCAATGCCCATAATTGGGCCCATCAGTGGCGATATCAACATGGCACCGATGATTACTGCTGTAGAGTTTACATTCAAGCCCAGCGATGCAACAAAGATGGCGAAGATCAATACCCACAAATTGGTGCCGCGAAAAACTACCCCGTTATCAATATTCGTGATTACAGTTTGCAGGTCTTCTTTTTCTCTGCTGATACTGAATTTATCAAAAAAATTATACAATAGGATGGTATTTGTTTGTGAAAAATATCAGGTTGTAAAGATAGGTTTTTGTTTTTGGGATGAATCAGGAGTTCGTTTAGCAGAGGTAGCAATAATAGTCGTCTTTAAAAAGGAGAGTGGTTTATTATAATTCGCAAAGGATAAAATTGTGCTATGGCCAAGTGGAAATACGATAAGTAAAGAATTAGGTTAGATGTTCCTGCCTGACTGACTCATGCAGACAGGGAAGAACCAAAGTTTGGATATAAGATAAAGCACCGCCTCCACTAATTGGGAGAGCAGTAAAGGTAGCGGGGTTTGCGAGTAGGCAGAAGGTTTAAACAACTCACATTTTTACACCTTGTGCGGTGTAAATATGCATGGCATCTTTTAGCAAAAGCTGTTCAATAGATTGTTGAAATTAAGTACAGTAATATTATTTTATAACCGACAGGCTTAGCAAGTGAGGTATTTTCATATTTGAACCACTGCCTTTATTGAGAAAAAAACAGTTGGATTGTTATGGTAGTCCTGGATAAAAAAGGTCAGATTAAATTGGTTTAGGCTGTTTTAGTAATCCTAAATTTTATGCTAAATCCGAGCATCAGCATTTCCAGAAAATAATGGAATGCAAGCAATTGAGGCATCTATAAAGTAGCTTGTTTTTGATTAATTGCAACCTGCTTTCACAGATATTGATCCAACTGTCCCTTTGCTTTTGCATCCGACAATTTTTTCAATTGCTTGGAATATTTAATATTATTGCTTTTTAGCTCACAATAATTCAACATCATGGTCAAGGCATTTAATTTTGCAACTTTTGAGTCTTTGGCTGCCACTTTATTTTCCAATGTATATTTTGCAAGCGAAGCCATGTAAACCCCAAAAAGATCGTTGTTGTCACTAAACAATTTGCGTTCGGCTTCACCAAATGCAAAGGAGTAATCGTTGGTTCCATTCATCCACTTGCTCATAAATTGTAAAGCACTTGTTCTGTCTTTATTCTCTTTCATGTATGGAACCGATAACAGATAATTGGCAGTTTGCAGCACAAATGGATCAGCAGCTTTATAATCAGCCGGCTTTTCAAGTTTAATCAAATCGAAGCTGGGCAGGCTTTGAGCGCCTGCGTTGATAGTACAAACTATAAAAAATAAAACGATTAGGTGCTTCATAAAAAATACTGCTTAAATGAGAAAGTGTGCAATTTCGGTATTTTGGTTAATAACTGCATTAAAAATGATCTGCTGCCTGGTGGTGCATAAAAAACAATCGTTGAGTGACTAAGCCAACGCATTCCATAAAATTTCTACCGGATGAAGTGCTATCTTTTTTGTGCCATCTTTTATCTGGTGTCTGCAGGAGGTACCTGCAGCGGCTACAATTGTATCTTCAGAAAAACCACGAACTGCTGGAAACAACACCAACTCCCCTACTTTTTGTGACACTTCAAAATGCTCTGTTTCGTATCCAAAAGCGCCAGCCATTCCGCAACAACCCGATGGGATAAATTGAACCTGGTAGTTCTGCGGAATACTCAGCATAATATTGCTGTGGTGCTGCGATGACAATACTTTCTGGTAACAATGCCCGTGAACTGCAACGGTCTTTTTTTCTGTGGTGAACATATTTGACGGGATATTTCCTTTCTCAAATTCAGCCGCTATAAACTCTTCAATAGTGAAGGTGTACTTTGCAAGATGTGCTGCTTTTTCTTTGTTGGCGTCTTCTGCCAAATCAATGTACTCATCTCTGAATGTGAGTACAGTGCTGGGTTCTACGCCAACGATGGGCATATCCTCTGCCACTACGTCCGAGAGTAAACGAATATTTTGATTCGCAATCTGTGCCGCCTTTTTCACCATTCCTTTTGATAAATAGGTACGGCCGCTTTCCACATGTTGGGGTACCGTTACTTCGTAGCCCAGCAACTCAAGCAGTAAAATTGCTTTCTTTCCGATTTCCACATCATAATAATTGGTAAACTCATCGCAAAAGAAATTCACTTTTCTTCCTGTGTCAATATCATTTGTCATCCTTTTTCGATGCCAGGATAAGAGTGTAGTGCCAGCGAGTAGAGGCATGGTTCTATCGGGGTGAAATCCAACTATTTTACTCACTATTTTCCTAAGTGCCGGTGTGCCAAAAATAAGGTTGTAGGCCCAGGGTGCAATCGACGCTAGTTTCATTTGGCTGCTAAAATTGCCAATCAGTTTTGCCCTGAAGGGAATGCCATTTTTATCATAGTATTGTTGGAGAAATTCAGCCTTCATCTTGGTGATATCCACACCGGAAGGGCATTCTGTTTTGCAACCTTTGCAACTCAGGCAAAGATCCATCACCTCCTTTATCTCCTCGTGATTCAGCGGATTTACATCTTCGGGATTACTTAAAAACTGGCGTAAAATATTTGCCCTCGCACGGGTAGTGTCTTTCTCATTGCGGGTAGCCATGTAGCTTGGACACATGGTGCCACCGGTTATCTCCGTTTTTCTGCAATCGCCCGAGCCGGAACATTTTTCTGCAAGACGCAACATGCTGCCCTGACCAGAAAAATTAAAACTCGTTTTTAATGGCAACGGCTGTTTGCCCACCTGCATCCTGAGATGCTCATCCATGGGTGGCGTTCCGGTGATTTTTCCTTTATTAAAAACATTCTGCGGATCAAATAATTGTTTTACTTGTTTAAAAAGTTCATAGGTTTCTTTGCCTACCACGGAGGAAATATACTCACCTCTTAAACGTCCGTCACCATGTTCACCGGAGAGAGAACCGTTGTATTTTTTTACCAGCTCAACGGTTTCTTCCAATATATTCCGAAAGGTTTGTACGCC
>Ga0105044_10008866_pt1 | contig 13791 bp, 10 predicted proteins | sample MAT01_FD_78092 | JGI IMG/M metagenome (GOLD analysis project Ga0105044, IMG submission 78092) | Freshwater microbial communities from Lake Fryxell liftoff mats and glacier meltwater in Antarctica - MAT-01 | ecosystem: Environmental > Aquatic > Freshwater > Ice > Liftoff microbial mat | place...
GCCGGGGACACCTTCGCCCCCCCTGCCCCCCCCGGGCCATGCCCCTTGGCCGGCCTAGTGCGCAATCATCACGTGGCGCACGGCGGTGTAATCCTCCAGCGCGTACATCGACAAATCCTTGCCATAACCCGACTGCTTCAACCCGCCATGCGGCATCTCGCTGACCAGCATGAAATGGGTGTTGATCCAGGTGCAGCCATATTGCAGCCGCGACGCCACCTGCATCCCCTTGGATACGTCGCGCGTCCATACCGACGAGGCCAGGCCGTAATTGCTGTCGTTGGCCCAGCCAATGGCCTGTTCGGCATCGGTAAAGCGGGTGACGCTGACCACCGGGCCGAACACCTCGCGCTGCACGATCTCGTCGGTCTGCAGCGCGCCCGCGATGACGGTCGGCTGGTAGTAGAACCCCGAACCGGCGGGCGCGCTGCCGCCGGTCGTCACCTCGACATGGCCAAGTTCCGCTGCGCGACTGACGAAACTGGCGACCCGGTCGCGCTGGCGCAGGCTGATCAGGGGCGGCATCTCGTTCAGCGTATCATCATCCCGGCCAAAACTGATCGAGGCTGCGGCAGACGACAATTCGGCCACCAAGGCATCGTAAATCTTTGGCGCGGCATAGACGCGGCAGGCGGCGGTGCAGTCCTGTCCGGCGTTATAGAACGAGAACGCCCGCAGGCCGCTGACCACTGCACCCAGATCGGCATCGTCGAACACGATCACCGGGGCCTTGCCGCCCAGTTCCAGATGCGTGCGCTTGACCGTCTTGGCCGCCGCCATCAGCACCTTTTTCCCCGTTGCCACATCGCCTGTGATCGACACCATGTCGACGCCGGGATGGTTGATCAGCGCGTTGCCCACCGACCCGCCCTGCCCCACGATCACGTTCACCACCCCCTCGGGCAGCACGTCCGCCAGGATGCGCGCCAGTTTCAGCGCGGTCAGCGGCGTCTGCTCGGATGGCTTCATCACCACGCAATTGCCCCCCGCCAGCGCCGGGGCCAGTTTCCACGCCATCATCATCAGCGGATAGTTCCACGGCGCGATCGACGCCACGACACCGATCGGGTCGCGGCGGACCATCGAGGTATGCCCCGGCAGATATTCGCCCGACACCGCGCCATGCATGTTGCGCACCGCCCCGGCGAAATAGCGATAGCAATCCACCACGCCCGGGATTTCATCATTCAGCGCCGCGTTGATCGGCTTGCCGCAATTCAACGCCTCCAGGGCCGCGAAACCCTCCGCCTCGGCCTCGATCCGGTCGGCGATCTTCAGCAGATAGCCGGATCGCTGCGCCGGCGTGGTGCGCGACCAGGTGGTGAAGGCGCGGCGCGCTGCGGCGACGGCGCGGTCGATCTGGGCGTTGTTCGCCTCGGGCATCTTCAGGATCGTGGCCCCGGTGCGCGGGTTCAGGATCATCTCCTCGGCTTCGGTCCCGGCTTCGAATGCGCCACCGATCAACATATGCGTGTCCATGATACTCGTTCTCCCTCGGGTTCATTTCCCGCTTCCAGCGACCGTGTCGCCATCGCGGGTCAGGTAATAGGCGGCCAGGATCGGCAGCAGCGTCACCAGCACCACCACCATGGCGACCACGTTGGTGACGGGGCGTTCACGCGGGCGGCTCATTTCCTCCAGCATCCAGATCGGCAGCGTGTCCAGGTTGTTGCCGGCGGTAAAGATGGTCACGATCACCTCGTCGAACGACAGCGCAAAGGCCAACAGCCCGCCTGCGACCAGTGCGGTGCCGATATTGGGCAAGACCACGTAGAAGAAAGTCTGAAAGCCGTTGGCACCCAGATCCATCGAGGCTTCGACCAGGTTGCCGCCGAGGCGGCGGAACCGGGCAACGGCGTTGTTGTAGACGACCACGATGCAGAACGTCGCGTGGCTGATGACGATGGTCCAATAGCTGAACGGGATATCGGCAAAGCCGAAGGCGGTGCGCATCGCGATGGCGCTGACGATGCCGGGCAGCGCGATGGGCAGGATCACCAGCAATGACACCGCTTCGCGGCCAAAGAACCGCGTCCGCGTCATCGCGGCGGCGCAGAGCGTGCCCAGGATCAGCGCAGTCGCCGTGGCCAGCAGACCGACCCGCACCGACAGGCCCAGGGCCTGCCACATGTCCTCGCGCGCCCAGGCGGCGGCGAACCAGTGCAGCGTCAGGCCCGGTGGCGGCCAGGTATAGGTCGCATCCTCGATGGTGAAGGCATAGGCAAAGATCAGCAGGATCGGCAGATGCAGAAACGCCAGCCCGCCGATGGCCAGCGTCCACAACAGGCGGCTGCCGGGTTCAAGGCGCCCTGCATCAGAGGGCATCGAACGCCCCCTTGCGCCGCGCATACCACAAAAACAGCGCCAGCACCGCCATCGGCACCAGCGTCACCGCCGCCGCCAATGGTTCGTTATTGGCGCGCAGTTGGTATTCGTAGACGGCATAACCGATGAAGCGCGCCGAATTGCCGATGATCTGCGGGATGATATAATCGCCCAAGGTCAGCGAAAAGGTGAAGATCGACCCCGCCACCACGCCGGGCAACGCCAAAGGCCACAGCACGGTGCGGAATGTCTGCCCCGGCGTCGCGCCCAGATCGCCCGCAGCCTCGATCACCGATGGCGGCACGCGTTCCAGGGCAGCCTGAATCGGCAGGATCATGAACGGCAGCCACGCATAGACAAACACCAGAAACATGCCGGTATAGCTGACCGACAGCGAATTGCCGCCCACGACCGGCACCGCAAGATATGCATCCAGCAGCCAGGTCAGGTGCAGTTTGGCAAAGGCCCAACCGATGATGCCTTCCTTGGCCAGGATCAGCTTCCAGGCATAGACCTTGACCAGATAGCTGGACCAGAGCGGCAGCATGACGCCCAGATAGAACAGCGCCCGCCAGCGACCCCTGGCATACCGCACGGCGACATAGGCGATGGGAAACGCGATGGCGATGCTGGCGGCGGTGACGGCCAGCGCCATCAGGACGGTGCGCAGAAAGATGTCGCGGTTGGTCGGCTCGGCCAGGGCGGCGATGTTGCGCAGGGTCAGATCGGACGTGACCAGACCCGACATGTCGTCGATGGACAGAAACGCCTTGGCCACCATGGTCAGCAGCGATCCGACATAGAACACACCCAGCCAGACCAGCGGTGGCCCGATCAGCAGCCAGATCAGCAGGCGCGGCCTGCGCCACAGCGCATCCGACAACCGACCCATGATTGACGGCGCGATGGTCGGCGCGATGGTCGGCGCGAAGGTCGGCCCTGCCGTCATGCCGGGCCCTTCATCACATGCAGATCGCCCTCGTCCCATTCCAGCCGAACGTCGGCCCCGACGGGGGGCCGGTCTACCGCCTTGGGCAGCAGCGCGGCGATGCGGGTGCCCTGCGCGTCGCAGATGACGCGGGTGGCGGCACCCAGAAAGCTGATTGCGGTCACACGGGCCGGGATGCCGCCTTCGGGCACCAGCCGGACCGCCTCGGGGCGGACGGCGGCCAGCGCGGTGCGACCGGTCAGCCCAGGCGGCAGAATGTTCGACGAGCCGACGAAATCGGCGACAAAAGGGACATCCGGGCGGAAATAGATATCCTCGGGCGTGCCGACCTGCACGATGCGGCCCCGGTCGAACACGGCAACGCGGTCGGCCATCGACAAGGCCTCGCCCTGGTCATGGGTGACAAAGACAAAGGTGATGCCGACCCGGCGCTGCAGGGTTTTCAGTTCGTCCTGCATCGCCTCGCGCAGTTTTAGGTCCAGCGCGCCCAGGGGTTCGTCCAGCAGCAACACGCGTGGCTTGTTCACCAGCGCGCGGGCCAGGGCCACCCGCTGGCGCTGGCCGCCCGACAGTTGCGAGGGGCGGCGCGCGCCGTAGCCGGGCAAGGCCACCATATCCAGCGCGGCCTCGGCGGCGGCATGACGCCGGGCGCGGGGCTGGCCTGCGATCATCAGGCCATAGGCGACATTGTCGATGACGTTCAGATGCGGGAACAGGGCATAGTCCTGAAACACCGTATTCACCGGACGGCGATAGGGTGGCAGGTCCTGTACCGGCCGACCGAACAGGCTGACCTGTCCGGCCGTCGGCTGTTCGAAACCGGCGATCAGGCGCAGGCAGGTCGTCTTGCCCGAGCCGGACGGGCCGAGCATGGCAAAGAACTCGCCCTCGGCAATGGTCAGGTCGACTTCGTCAACGGCCTTGACGGTGCCAAAATGGCGCGAGACGCCGGAAAAGGTCACCGCAGCGGTCATGGCAGCCTCGTAGGGTGCGCATTTTGCGCACCTTCGCAAGCGGGAAGGAGGGTGCGCAGAATGCGCACCCTACGTGGCAGCGATCAGCGTCCGCCGATGACGCCGATATAATCGCTGACCCAGCGGTAGTAGGGGATGCAGATGTCCTCGCCCTGACTGCAATCGGCAACCGGGGTGGTCCAGAACCGGATCTTGTCGAAATCATCCAGACCGTTGGTCGTGCAGCCTTCGGCGGTCTGCATCCCGCGTCCATCGGTGCAGGCCGCCGGCACCGCCGGGTTGGCACCGAACCAGACCGACAGATCCGATTGCAGGTTCGAGGCCAGCGAATGTTCCATCCACAGATAGGCGCAGGTGGGATGTTCGCTGTCGATATGCAGCATGGTGGTGTCGGCCCAACCGGTCGCGCCTTCCTCGGGGATGGTCGAGGCGATCGGCGCGCCGCCGGCCTGCAGGATGTTCACCTGGAACGGCCAGGATGCGGACGCAACCACGCCTTCGTTCTTGAAATCGTCCATCTGGATGAACGCGTCGTGCCAATAGCGGCTGACCAGCGTGCGCTGCACGCGCAGCAGGTTCAGCGCGGCGGCATACTGATCGGCGTTCAGCTCATACGGGCTGGTGATGCCCAGATCGGGCTGGTGGAACATCAGGTATTGCGCCGCGTCGGCAATATGGATCGGGCCGTCATAGGCCTGCACCCGCCCGGCGTTGGACTGGCCATCGGGCAGGGTCATCTCCTCGAACACCACATTCCACGAGGTCGGCGGGGTCGGAAAGACATTGGTGTTGTACATCAGCACATTCGGCCCCCACATGTAGGGCACGCCGTATTCCACCCCGTCGACCGTGTACCAGGGCGCGCCGACCAGGCGCGGATCCACCGTGCCCCAGGAAGGGATCAGTGCGGTATTGATCGGCTGCACCCGGCCGCCCGCGATCAGCCGCAGGGATGCGTCGCCCGAGGCGGTGACCAGATCGAACCCGCCTTCGTTCATCAGCGCGACCATCTCGTCACTGGTATTGGCCGTCTTGACCGACACCATGCAGCCGGTGGCTTCCTCGAACCTGGTCACCCAGTCGAATGCCGGATCGGTTTGCCCACGCTCGATATAGCCGGCCCATGCCACGATGCTGAGCGCGCCTTCCGGCGTGCCCAAAGCCTCGACCTGCGCAAAGGCCGAAGTGGAGGTGGCCAGCAGGGCGATGATGGCCAGGCTGGCGGATGTCTTGGACAGTGCAGTCATGAACGTCTCCCTTGGAGATGGATGGATGCGGCGCTGATCGCCGGTCTTTATTGGGTGACAGGTTGCGATGGGCGGCGATGTTTCGCCAGTTCAATTGTCAGAATAAAGGTATCTGTTTTGGCGATAGCTGGGTCTGGTTGGCCGGGTTTCGGGGGCTCTGCCCCCCCGCTTCGCTTCCCCCGGGATATTTGGGGACAAGAAATGCAAGAGGCAAAAAGCGCAATCAGCGCGGGCGCAGGCCCTGTTGCGCCCGGCAGATCGCGATGAAATCCTGTGCTGCGGCCGACAGGGGCGCGCCTTTGCGCCAGACGACGCCCACCCGCACCACCGGCAGCGCGCCGGACACGTCGCGGCTTTCGATCCGGTCGCCTTCCAGTGACCAGGGCCGATAGACCAGATCGGGCAGCAGCGCCACGCCGGCCCCTGTCGCCACCAGCGAGCGCACCGCCTCGACGCTGCGGGTGCGAAATGCGACGCGGGGTTTTGTGCCCAGGGCCGACAGCAGGTTCACCGCCTCCTGCTCCATCTCGTCCACGTTCAGGATGATCAGCGGTTGCGCCGTCACGTCGGCCAGACTGATGCTGGCCTGTGTGGCCAGCACATGCCCCAGCGGCAGCCACAGCCGAAACGGCGACACGTCCAGAATCTCGGCCTGCAGGCCGGTGCGGTCGCGCAGGCCGGTGATCACCATGACGGCGACGTCCAGTTCGCCGCCGATCAGCAGATGTTCCAGATACTCGCCATTATCCTCGATCGCGGTGACGGTGACGGCGGGGTTGGCGCGGCGATACTTGGCCAGGATGTCCGAGATCACATAACCCGCCATCAGTGCGGTGACGCCCAGTTGCAACTGGCCTGTCACGGCCTGGCGCCCCTCGGCCAGGGCGTCGCGCGCGCCGGCAACCTCGGACAGCACCCGTTTGGCGTGGCGCAGGAATGTGTGGCCGCGCTGGGTCATCGTCAGGCCGCGCGCATGACGGTCAAACAGGCGCACGCCCAGATCGGCCTCCAGGTCCTTGACCGCCTCGGTCACCGCCGATTGGCTGATCGACAATGCCCGGGCGGCATGGATCACCGCGCCATGTTCGGCGACGGCGACGAAATACTGCAACTGGCGCAAGGTAAACGGCATGGCGTGCAGTGTTGCAGGGCCGGGCCGGGCCGCCAAGCCCCCGCAAGGCGAGGCCGGGCGGGATGTTCATGCAGGGTGTCAGGCTGGCGGCAGGTGGGCGGCAGGACGGGCGGGCGGGCGGCAGGACGGGGGGCAGAACGGGAGGCCCGGCGGGAGGCCGGGCGGGGGGGCAGAACGGGGGGCCCGGGCGGGGGGCCGGGCGGGGGGCCGGGCGGGATGTCAGGCGGGCGCGAGTCGGGCGCGGGGCCCCCGGGCGCGCCCCAGCAGGGTGACAAGGATGGCCAGATTCAGCAGGTTCCAGCCGATGCCGTTCAGGATCGCCGCTGCATAGCTGCCGGTCCAGTCATGGATGGCCCCCGACAGCCAGCCGCCCAGCGCCATGCCCAGGATCGTGGACATCATCACCAGCCCGACCTTGGCGCCCGCCTGCGCTGCGGGCAGGTATTCCCGCACGATCAGCGCATAGGACGGCACGATGCCGCCTTGCGACAGCCCGAACACCAGGCTGACCAGATACAGCGAAACGATCCCGTCAAACGGCAGGTACAAGAACAGCGCCAGGCATTGCAGGCCGGACCCGATCAGCACCGTGCGCACGCCGCCCAACCGGTCGCCGATCAGGCCAAACACCAGACGGCTGACCACGCCGCCCAGCAGCATCAGCGACAGCATCCGGCTGCCCACCGTCGGCCCATAGCCCAGATCGACGCAGTAGGCGACGATATGCACCTGCGGCATCGACATCGCCACACAGCAGCCGACCCCGGCGAGGCACAAGAGCCAGGTCAGCCCGCGCCCGCCGTTGCCGCCCGGCCCGATGGCGGCGGCGGTAGCGGCGGCGCTTTGCCGGGGCCGGGTGTTGCCCAGCGCAAAGGTCAGCGGGATCACCGCCAGCGCCACGATCACCGCCAGCGCCAGATAGGCGACGCGCCAGTCATACGCGGCGATGAACGGTGCGATGGCCAGCGGCCACAGCGCGCCCGACAGATAGTTGCCGCTGGCCGCGATGGCCACCGCGATCCCGCGCCGCCGCTGGAACCAGTGCGAAATATCGGCAATCAGCGGCCCGAACGCCGCTGCCGCCCCCAGCCCGATCAGCGCCTGCACCAGTGCCAGCATGCCAATCGACGGCGCCAACGCCGCCAGCGCAAAGCCCGCCGCGATCACGCCCGCGGACAGGCGCAGCACCGGGCGCAGGCCGAACCGGTCCACCGCGCTGCCGATCGCCACATTCCCCAGCGCATAGCCCAGCATGGTCATCGTATAGGGCAGCGATGCACCCGCCCGGTCGACGCCAAACTCGGCCTCTACCGCAGGCAGGATGATGACGATGGCCCACATGCCGACATTGGCGATGGTCGCGACGACCAGGCACAGCGCCAACCGCTTCCAGGCCACTCGTCCGTCAATGTCATGCATCCCGATCATGGCCCAGCATTAGGCGGACCCGCCGGGGATGAAAAGATGTGGACCGCCGGCAACGACGGATCGGGCAGGCCCGGCCCGTTCAATGTAAACGGCCTTGACATTGGAGGCGCGGCGCCTATCTGGCGTGAATGAATGTTCATTCCGGGCTTGACGCCGCAGCGCAGCGTGAATAAACGTTCATTCAGACGACCAAAAGGACTGACCCCCGTGACTGAAACCGCCCTGCACCCCATCTTGCGCCCTGTTCCGAGCGGACCCGAACCTGCGGCCGACCCGCGCCAGGCGATCCTGGCCCAGGCGCGGCGGGCCTTTGTGGAAAAGGGGTTCGACGGCGCGTCGATGCAGGACCTGGCCCGCGCGGCGGGGATGAGTGCAGGCAATTTCTATCGCTATTTCCCGTCCAAGGCGGCGATTGTCGAGGCGCTGGTGACACGCGAAGTGGCTGTGATCCATGGCAGTTTCAGCAAATTTCAGAATGCCGTCGACCCGTTGCAAACGGTGCGCGAGGTGATCCAGACCCGCATTGCGATGGGCTGCGACCCCGATAGCTCGCTTTGGGCCGAGATCATGGCCGCCGCCCAGCGCCGCCCCGAAATCGCCCGCGCCCTGCGCGCACTGGAAACGGCGGTGGTGGGGCATATCTTGCAGCTGCTGGCCTTGTTGACCGCCCTGCCGCAGGACGAGGTGAACCGGCGTTATACCACCCATGCCGCGTTTCTGGTGACGGTCGTGCGCGGGGCCGAGATCGGGGCGACGCTGTCGCCGGTGCCGAATCCGGCGCTGACCGAAATGGTGGTGACACATGTCCACCGCCTGATTGCCGACATCATGACTGAATCCCGCGCCATGCCGGTTTCCGACCACACCACCGAAAGCCGCCTTTGACATGACCCGCCTGGCCCCCACGATTGCCGCGCTGCTGGCCTTTGCCGCGCCGATGGCGATCACGCTGACCGCGCCGCTACCCGCGTTGGCCCAAACCGCCGCGGCAGCACCCGTCACCGAGGTGATGCCACCGGCAATCACCGTATCCACCGTGCTGCCGGTGATGCTGTCGGACCGTATCGTCGCCTCGGGTCTGGTGGCGGCGGTCGAGGATGTGCAGGTCCAGCCCCTGATCGAAGGCCAGCCGATCGAGACGCTGATGGCCGATATCGGCGATATCGTGACCGAAGGTCAGGTGCTGGCGGTGCTGTCCAAGGCCACGCTGGAATTGCAGATGAGCCAGTTCATCGCCCAACGCGCCAGTGTCGCGGCATCGATCGCGCAAGCCGAAGCCAACCTGATCGAAGCGACCGCGAGCGCGGACGAGGCGCGGCGCGTGGCCGACCGCAATGAAACGCTGGTGACCCAGGGCACGATCAGCCGTGCGGCCGCCGATCAGGCGCTGGCCGCCGCCGATGCCGCCGCCGCGCGCAAGCGGGCGGCCGAACAGGGCATCGTCGCCGCGCAGGCGCAATCCGAACTGGTCGAGGCGCAGATCGCCTCGCTGGACCTGCAGATGGCCCGCAGCGAAGTGCGCGCACCCGTGTCCGGCATCGTGGTGGCCCGCAACGCCCAGGTCGGCGCGATTGCCAGCGCCGGCGGGCAGGCGATGTTCACCATCGTGCGCGACGGCGCGCTGGAAATGCTGGCCGAGGTGTCGGAGGGTGATCTATTGCGCCTGGCCCCCGGCCAGACCGCGACCCTGAGCGGGATCGGCTGGCCGCATCCGGTCACCGGCACCGTGCGCCTGGTTGAACCCACCATCGACGTGGCCAGCCGCCTTGGCCGGGTCCGGGTCAGCATCAACGAACTGGATCGGGTGCGTGTCGGCATGTTCCTGTCGGCCGAAATCATCGTCAGCGCGGGCGAGACGCTGGCAATTCCGGTGACGGCGATCAGCGCCAATGCCGAGGGGGCCATGGTGATGCGGGTGACAGACGGCGTTGTGCACCGGGTTCAGGTGACGACCGGCATCCGCGACGGTGGCATGATCGGGATAGTCGAAGGTCTGAACAGCGGCGATCTGGTCGTGACAAAGGCCGCTGCCTTCGTCCGCGATGGCGACCGCATCACGGCGGTGCCTGACGCAACCATCACCACCAACCAAGAGGGTTGAGCGATGAACTTTTCCGCATGGTCCATCCGCAATCCGATTGCACCGATCCTTCTGTTCACGTTGCTTTTGCTGCTGGGCTGGCAGTCCTTCCGCTCGATGCCGATCACCCAGTTTCCGACCATCGACGTGCCGGTCGTTGCGATCACGGTGGCGCAGTCGGGCGCGGCACCGGCCGAAATGGAAAGCCAGATCACCCGCGTCATCGAGAACGCCGTCGCCGGTATTACCGGCGTGGACAATATCTCGTCCACGGTCAGCGACGGGATTTCAAGCACGGTGGTCGCGTTCCGGATGGAGATTGCGACCGAAGATGCGGTGCAGGACACCAAGGACGCCATCGACCAGATCCGTGGCGAACTGCCGGCTGATGTCGACGCACCCCTCGTCACCAAGGTCGACGTGGCGGGCCAGGCGATCCTCTACTTTGCCGTCTCGGCCCCGGCGCTGAGCTATGAGGAATTGTCCTGGTTCGTCGACGACACGATCAAAAGCGAATTGCAGGGCCGCCCCGGCATCGGCCAGGTCACCCGCTTTGGCGGTGCCGACCGTGAAATCCTGGTCGAACTGGATCCCGACCGGCTGAATGCGTTCGGGATTACGGCCACGACCGTCAGCCAGCAATTGCGCGCCACGAACGCCAATCAGGGCGCGGGCCAAAGCGAGATCGGGCCGGGCGAACAGGCGATCCGTCTGCTGGGCGACCGCGGCGGGGTGGCCGAACTGGCGGCGACCACCATCGCACTGCCCTCGGGCCGCGAGGTGAGGCTGTCTGATCTGGGTACGGTGACCGACACTTACGAGGCATTGCAGTCCTTTGCGCGCTTCAACGGGCAGGAAGTGGTGGTGTTCGCCGTCTATCGCGCCTCGGGCGCGTCCGAGGTGAGTGTCGCCGAAGAGACCAACGCGGCGCTGGACGGCATCCGCGCCGAAAACCCCGGCGTGCAAATCGACATCGTGGTGGACAATGTCTATGCGACCTACGGCAATTACGAGGCCGCGATCACGACCCTGATCGAGGGCGGCATTCTTGCCGTGCTTGTGGTGATGCTGTTCCTGCGCAACTGGCGCGCAACGCTGATCACCGCCGTGGCGCTGCCTTTATCGGCGATCCCGACATTCTACATCATGGATCTGCTGGGCTTTTCGCTGAACCTGATTTCGTTTCTGGCGATCACGCTGGCCACCGGCATCCTGGTGGACGATGCGATTGTCGAGATCGAGAACATCCAGCGGCATATACGCATGGGCAAGTCACCCTACCGCGCCGCCATCGACGCGGCGGACGAAATCGGCCTGGCGGTGATTGCGACCTCGTTCACCATCGTCGCGGTGTTCGTGCCGGTGTCGTTCATGCCGGGGATTCCGGGGCAGTATTTCATCCAGTTCGGCCTGACGGTCGCGGTGGCAGTGCTGTTTTCGCTGATGGTCGCGCGGCTGATCACGCCATTGATGGCGGCCTATCTGATGCGCGCCCGCGATGGCGATGCGCACGAGGTGCGCGACGGGTTCGTGATGCGCGGCTACCTGTGGTTCGTGCGGATGACGATGAAGTTGCGGTATCTGACGCTGCTTGCCGCCTTCGGCATCCTGGCGGTATCGCTGTATTTCATGCTGCAGGTGCCGGGGTCCTTCATCCCGCCCGAGGACAACGGCCGGATCAGCCTGTCGGTCGAACTGCCGCCGGGTGTGACCTTGGAGGATACCGGGCAGGTCACCGACCAGATCTATGCGGCCATCAAGGATGTGGACGGGGTGCAGAACGTGTTCATCCTGGGCGGATCGTCACCCGGCGGAACCCAAGACCTGCGCCGTGCGGCGGTTACCGTGGTGCTGGACCGGCTGGACAACACATTGGAACGCAAGCTGCTCGACATCGTCGAACGCATCCCCTTTGTCGGTGATCTGGTCCCCGACGTGCCGCCGCACGGCCGGATCCGGCCGATCACCGAGATCGAGCAGGAGATTCAAGGGCTGCTGGTCGGGATCCCCGATGCCCGCATCATCAAGACGGTCGAAGGGCCGGGCGGCGCGGGGCGCGATATCACCTATTCGATCCTGTCAACCAACGATGCTGACCTGAACCTGGCCGTGAACCGGCTGGAAGAGGCGCTGCGCGGCGATCCGCTGCTGCTGGACGTGTCGACCGAGGGCGCGCTGCCACGGCCGGAACTGCAGATCACCCCGCGCACCGACGAGGCGGCGCGCCTGGGCGTGACCACCGCCACGATTGCCGAGGCCGTGCGCGTCGCGACCATCGGCGATTTCGCCGGCGCGTTGCCGAAACTGTCGATCGACGACCGGCTGATCCCGGTGCGGGTCCAGCTGGACGAGCAATCGCGCAGCGAACTGAACCGCATCGCGGCACTGCGCATCCCGACCGCAGCAGGCGGCACCGTGCCGCTGAATGCGGTGGCCGACATCGTGATTGCCGAAGGGCCAAGCGTGGTGAACCGGCTGAACCGTGACCGGGTGGCCACGATCGGGGCCAACCTGCCGCCCGGCGTGGCCCTGGGCACCGCGACGGCGCGATTCAACGAAATCGTGGCCGGGGTCGAACTGCCACCCAGCGTGCGCACCGCCGAATCGGGTGACGCGGAAATCCAGGCCGAGCTTTTCGCCAGCTTTGCCAATGCGATGCTTCTGGGTCTGCTTCTGGTTCTGGCGGTGTTGATCCTGCTGTTCTCCAGCGTGATTCAGCCCTTCACCATCTTGTTCTCGCTGCCGCTTGCCATCGGCGGGGTGGCGGCCGCATTGATCCTGACCGACTCGGCGCTGTCGATGCCGGTGCTGATCGGGATCCTGATGCTGATGGGCATCGTGACCAAGAACGCCATCTTGCTGGTTGACTTTGCCATCGAGATGCGGCGGCGCGGCATGGACCGGTTTACTGCGGTGATGGAGGCGGGGCACAAGCGCGCCCGGCCCATCGTGATGACCTCGATCGCCATGTCGGCGGGCATGCTGCCATCGGCGCTGGGTGTCGGCGAAGGCGGTTCGTTCCGCGCGCCGATGGCCACCGCCGTCATCGGGGGCATCATCGTGTCCACCGTCCTGAGCCTGGTGATCGTGCCGTCGTTCTATCTGATCATGGATGACCTGTCCAAAGGCCTGGTCTGGGTGTTCGGCCGCTTCGTCGGCAAGAAGGACGAAGAACCTGCCGTGCCCGACAACCGCGAACTGGAAGGCATGATCCTGTCGCGCGAGGCGGAACTGGCCGCCATCGACACCCGCCTGGGCCGGCTGGAAGGCCGCCCAATGCCGCAACTGCTGGTCGCCGAGTAGGGCCGCACCGGGCCCCCGCGGGGCGTGTCGGGCATGGTGCAGGGCGTGTCGGGCATGGTGTGATACGAACGGCCCTAGCAGGCTGCTGAAAAACTCGGACTCGACCAGGTCATGGCACCCGAAAGCGGAAAAACCTTCTGTGATCGGTTGGTAGTTCCTCTTTTGCGGCATGAAATGGCCCCATGCAGGAAGATTTTTCCTGCCGAACGGCTCCAAAAGACCTTTTTCAGCAGCCTGCTAGAGATTGATCTTTGCCCACGAGCGGGAGGTGATTGATGTGATGGCTTGCGTATCGTTGGCGAAGAAGTTCCAAACGGCGCAGCATGCGTCAACGATGGCGTCGTAGCCATCGA
>Ga0105044_10008868_pt1 | contig 13788 bp, 12 predicted proteins | sample MAT01_FD_78092 | JGI IMG/M metagenome (GOLD analysis project Ga0105044, IMG submission 78092) | Freshwater microbial communities from Lake Fryxell liftoff mats and glacier meltwater in Antarctica - MAT-01 | ecosystem: Environmental > Aquatic > Freshwater > Ice > Liftoff microbial mat | place...
ACGTTGCGTTGTGATGGCAATACGACCGAACATGTCGCATTTGGCGGTCCCATCTTTTATGGGCATGCCGCTGGCACCGACTCCGAAGAGCCAAACCATCCGGGAAACGTTTTTTGGGAGCAAGCCGTTGCTGCCAACTCGGTTTACAAAATGCTTGATGGTAAACAGCGAGCGATGGCCGAGGTCGCGTCTACTCCATCGGAGGAGGATGTCGGTTTTCGTTCTGGTGGAAGCAGGCCAGAGGGGATCGCCGTGAGCGAGTTATCGAAGGATCAGCAGCAAGAACTTTCCAAGACGCTGGCCAAATTGATCGAACCTTTCCGCGCATCCGATCGAACCGAAGTTCAGAAGTGTGTGGACAAGCAAGGCGGACTGGAAAAACTCCATTTGGCGTTCTACACCGACGAGGATATCGGAGGCGATCGCGTGTGGGACAACTGGCGTCTCGAAGGCCCAAGTTTCGTCTGGCATTTCCGCGGCTCGCCGCACGTACATGTCTGGGTCAATATCGCAGACGATTCAAGCGTCAAGCTAAACACCTAGAAAACGCTGGACTTTGAAGCAATCTCTTGGATTTTTCGCGTCTAAAAGAGGTGACACCTTTTATGCAAACAGGTGTCACCTTTTATGCAGCTTGGCAGACTGCGGTCTACGGAAGCGGCATGGTTAAACTTAGTTGCACGACGCTCCGAGTCGTGATTCGTGATGCTCGGCGAGAAAAAAGTCCTGGGAGGTTCGTAAGCCGGGTTCTGTTCGCTTGCGCGCTGCGATCATTTATCTAGCACCGCAGTTGCCTGCGGCGTCGAGCGATCAACCCGAACGTACGAGATCGCGAGCAGCGATCTATGCTAGCCGCGCGCCGAAGCGAACGGGCTAACATGCCGTTCTGTTTGTTCTTGCTCCAGATGGGGTTTACCTAGCAGCCTAAGTCACCTTGGGCTCTGGTGGGCTCTTACCCCACCGTTTCACCCTTACTGAGCGGGCCCGCGAGGGACCGTCAGCGGTTTGCTTTCTGTTGCACTTTCCCTAGCCTTGCGGCCGGTCGGCGTTATCGACCATCTTGCTCTATGGAGCCCGGACTTTCCTCTTTACGCGAACGTAAAGCGATCGCATGACCCTCCCAGGACGCAAGCAACATACCCGCCAACGCCGTTCCACTCAATGTGTCAAATATCTTTGACGACTAGTGTCCAGCCGATACTATTCCGAGCCCGGGCTGGTCGAGGCCGAATCAGGCTTGGCAGCCTTGGCAGCCTTGGCAGGCTTGGATCCAGCGGTGCCAGGCCGGCGTCCTCGTCGCTTTTGCGACGACGAAGGAATCATCCCCAAATCGATCCTTTGCAGCAACTTGGAAATGCACAGCTTGTTCACGCTGACTTCCAGATCGTTCGCCTCGTTGCAAATCGCGTCGTGCAAGCTCTTGGGAATTCGAACCGTAATCATGCGCTGCGGCTCATGCGGGTCGTTTTCCGGAAGATCGCGAGACCGCAACACTGTCAGCATCTCCAAAATCTTTGCGTGCTCAGGGCTGCACTCGTATCCCTTCGCCTCCTCTGCCTTGGCAAACAGCGCCCGAGAGACCCCGTCGCTTCCGAGCGTCTCACGGTAAAAGGCTGTCCATGTCGGAGCCAAGCCAAACAGCTCGGTGGCCGTTTCAACGACGAATGCTCGACGCGCAGCCGCCGGCAAAGCGGGGTTTCGCTTGGCCTTGAGCTCGGCAGCGACATTGTTGAATGCCTTCATTTCCGCTGCCAGCTTTTCGCCGGCTTCATCGGCCGCCTTGTCGCGAATGCGACTTGACGACGACTTTGGAGCAATTCGGTTCTCTGGAACCATGTCCCAGGCGTTACTTGCGTTGGCTGCCGGTGAGTTGCTTTCGAAATTCATCTAGTTTGCTTCCTATTCCGTTCGAGTGACTGAGGGGGCGGTTGCAGATATCTCCTTGTTGGCCTTTCGCCTGCATCCTTCGCGATCGAGCCAGTTATCAGTTTCCACGGGTGCAATCCCGCATTCACTGAAGTGGCTAATCCTCACAGGGCAGTCAATGCAGTCATTGCAAAACAAATGACAGCAAGGACTTAGATGCGAATAGATAGCTTTGCCCAAATTGCAGGCACATCCCCCGCAAGTGGGGATTTGAGGTTGTGCTTGCTTTTCAGGCAGACTGTGCTTTGTCGAAAACCAAGTGTCCAGTCGGCAGCCGGTTTGGATATTTACCGAAATCACGAAACTCGAAACTCATCTTGGTCTTTGGACACAGCTTTGGTACCGTTCTGGTCCGCACCCTAACGGGGGCGGCAATCACCAATCGACTAATGCGATAGTTCTCGGAAGGAAGCTGTCCAATGCCAAGCATCGAATCCGATCAATCCTGTGTCCACATTCGCTGGATGATCCGCCGCGATATGTCCTCAGTCCTAGCCATCGAGGGGCAGAGTTTTGAGTTTCCGTGGACGGAAGAAGAGTTCATCCGCTGTTTGCGTCAGCGAGACTGCATCGGGATGGTGGCCGAGCGCAACGAAGAAGTAGTGGGATTCATGATTTATGAGCTCCACAAAACTAGGATTCATATCCTTTCCTTTGCGGTTCATCCCCAGTTTCGACGCCAAACGGTCGGCTCGGCTATGATCGATAAGTTGGTTACTAAACTGGCTTACCAGCGCCGAAACCGGATTGTGCTGGAGGTTCGCGAAACCAATTTGGCAGCTCAGCTTTTCTTTCGCCAGCTCGGCTTTCGTGCTACGAGTGTCCTTAAATCGTTTTACGATGACACGCCGGAGGACGCTTTCTTAATGCAATATCGTCAAGTGGACGAGAGCGTAGTAGGTGGTGGCCCAAGGCGAATGGCTAGCTGACGTGCGGCCACCCAAAAAACTCTTTCAGGCAAAGCGATTCGCAGTAGAAGAAGTGGAGGAATCGCTGCCAGATGGATCTCGATTGGTTCGGAATATTGTACGGCACCCTGGAGCTGTCGTCATTCTGCCTATCGTTAGCCCGGATAGAGTTTGCTTGATCCGCACGTATCGCGTTGCGATCGATCTTTGGCATTTAGAGCTTCCCGCGGGCACACTGGACAAATCCCTGTCTCCTTTGGAGACGGCCAAACTAGAACTTCAAGAAGAAACAGGCTACACCGCTGGTTTAGTAACGCACATTCACAGCTTCGCCATGTCCCCCGGGATTCTCGACGAAAAGATGCACTTCTATGTGGCCGAGGATCTGTCCCTGGGGCCAGCAGCCCGCGAAGCAGGCGAGCAAATCGACAATAAAATCCTTTCTTGGTCGCAAATCGACGGCCTATTGCGGGATAAACGCATCATCGACGCAAAGACAATTGCGGCTCTTCTTTGGTTCATGCGGTACAGAAAACACGCCTGAGTTGATGTGTTTGGTAGACTTGAGCCTGCCTCTCGCTGGACACCCAGTTGTGCAGCTACCGCCCCCTATCTAACCAACTATGCAAACGCGAAAACTTGGAAAAACTGGACTCGAGCTACCCGTTCTTAGCTTCGGCGCTTCCTCCTTAGGTGCTGAATTCCGGAATGTTCAGCTGGATGAGGTCTTCGGCAGTATCCGCGCAGCCCTAGAGCTGGGCATGAACCTCATCGACACATCCCCTTATTATGGACGTGGGATGTCAGAGGTATTGCTCGGGGTAGCGCTCAAGGATACCCCGAGAACTGACTATCTTCTTTGCACTAAGCTTGGTCGATTCGATGTGAATCATTTCGACTTCTCCGCCAAACGCGTCGCCGAAAGTGTTGATGTCAGCCTGCATCGCTTGAGGACGGATCACCTGGACATAGTTCTGTGTCACGATATCGAGTTTGTGCCCCTCCAGCAGATCATCCACGAAACCATTCCTGCTCTGAGAAAAATCCAGAAGTCGGGGAAAGTGCGATTCATCGGGATTAGCGGCTATCCTATGAAGATTTTCAAAACTGTTTCTGAGCAAGTCGATGTGGACTGCATTCTTTCCTACAACCAATACACCCTCCAGAACACAAGACTGGTCGACGAATTGCTGCCCATCCTCAAGCCAAAAGAGATTGGCATTATGAATGCAGGGCCTTTTGCCGCCCGCCTGCTGACAGATGCGGAGTTACCCGTTTGGCATAAAGACCCGCCGGATGTTCGCCAGGCAGCTCGACGAGCGTCTGAACATTGTCGAAAGAACGGCGTCGATATTGCACAGCTCGCCTTGCAATACTCCTGTTCCCATCCAGACTTGGCGACAACGATTGCCGGCAGTGCAAATCCGAACAATATCCGACGGTGGGCTGAGTGGTTGCAAAAGCCCATTGACCCACACCTAATGTCGGACGTGCTGAAAATCTTTGAATCGGTGAAGAACGTTGGGCATCTCGAAGGACTACCGGAGAACAACTGATTTTATGAGAGCACTCCAACTGTTCGCACCGAAGACATGGAAGTTCGTGGATATTCCTGAACCAACGGCTCCGCTACCTCATGAAGCCGTTGTGAGAGTTCATCGCATGGGTGTCTGTGGTACCGATATCGGATGCTATCTTGGCAAATTCCCCTATTTCGAATTCCCTCGGATTCCTGGCCATGAATTGGGAGTCGAGATCCTTTCGATCGGAGCGGACGTTTTACACCTCAAGGTGGGTGACCGCTGCTGTGTCGAGCCCTATTTGAACTGTGGCAAGTGTTACGCATGCAGACGTGGCTTTACCAATTGCTGCGAATCGAACAGGACGTTTGGCGTGATGTGCGATGGAGGCTTGACCGACAAAGTTGTTTTGCCAGCCGTGAAACTCCATCCGACTGGGGATCTTAGCTATTCTCAAGCTGCGTTGGTCGAGACCTTGGCCATCGGTTGTCATGCGGTCGATCGCGCATCGCCAAAACCGAACGAGACAATACTGGTGATTGGAGCGGGGCCAATTGGTCTTTCTGTGATCGAATTTGCGAAACTCTCCGGTGCACGAGTGATCGTTGCGGATATCAGCCACAGCCGTTTGCAGTTTGTGCAAGACTCTATGGGGATCGAGCGGGTCGTGTCGATACAAGGGGACGAATCGGACGTGAAAACTGTTTCGCAGTGGAGCGATGGGCAAATGGCCGACGTCGTGATCGACGCCACAGGAAACCATCACAGCATGGTGAGAGCTATGGAATTCGCTGCGTTCGCTGGCCGCGTTGTATTCGTTGGAATCACCCAAAACAAGCTCGAGTTTTTGCACTCCCCTGTTTTGCATCGCCGAGAGCTCTCCATTCTGGCCAGTCGCAATGCTCGCTCCAGCGATTTTGGACGAATCATCTCCTTGATACGTGAGGACCGTATCGATACGGAGCCGTGGATTACGCATGAAGGAGATTTCGAGGAAGTCCCCGAACTCTTCCCTCACTGGGTTGACCCAACATCGGGGGTCATCAAGGCGATTATTTCCGTGACTTAGCTCTGGTTGTCGGAAGCAGGTGACGGAACCATATAGGTGTCCGAGTGTCCGTACGTCCTCCAATCGTCATCTGGCCGGACCCGCTCAGAATGTAATAGATCTCTTCTGTAACCCGATGAGTGTGGACATCCGTAGTGCAGCCGGGTGCGATAGTAGCTTCGGCTAAGCTTTGATTACTAATCTGGGTATTGCGATGGGACAGCAATTCACGAATGGCAAAACCATCTTTCGTGAAGCCATCGCGAGCATGTGGCCAGTAAGATCCGCCCCAGATAGCAACCGGCTTGCCATCTTTCCCTTAAACATCGCTTCCAACATTGTAGTAAAACCCCGTATCGAGATAACGTCTTGCAACGTAAACGGGAGAACATGGAAACTACTCACGAAAGACGATCATGGAAGGATTGCCCACCGGGGTGTAGTGGCCGGTGAATCGCAGACCTCCCGATGCACTATCGACTCGAAAGACCGTAACATGATCAGCGCGTTGGTTGCAACAATAGAGAAAACGACCGGTTGGATCGAAACTGAAGCTGCGAGGGTAGTTTCCTCGCGTCCATTCCTCCCCCACGTAAGTTAGCTCACCGTTCTTGCCAACGGCAAAGATTCCGATACTGTCGTGCAGCCGATTTCCTGCATATACAAATCGGCCATCCGCAGACACCAAAATCTCAGAGCAAAAATTACTTCCAGCAAAACCGGGTGGCAACGTGGAAATTGTTTGCCTAGCTGTCAGCCGCCCTTGAATTGCCTGGTAATCGAACAAGACGATCGTCGATCCCTCTTCTTGGATCGAATACAACCACTGACCATTCGGATGAAAATGAAAGTGCCTTGGCCCATCGCCGGGCGGCAACGAAACTGAGAACGGTTCGTTCGCAGTCAACGTTCCCTGTTTCTCATCAAACTTCCAAACGAAGATCTGGTCCAAGCCTAAATCGACGTGCAACACGAATCGCCCTGACGGATCCGCTTGGACCATGTGGGCGTGAGTCCGATCGTGACCACTAATCGCAAAACTGCCTGTCGGTGCATTTGTTGCCAGAGTAGGACCGATAGTGCCTGTGTCCGTTTTTACCTCGGAAGCCTCACCTAAAATGCCATCCGCCAGAATAGGCAGGACAGCGATCGAACCGCCAAAGTAATTGGCTACGAATAAGAATCGACCCGAGGGGTGAACGCTAACGTAGGTCGGTCCGGCACCACCGGATCGAACGGTATTGAGTAGCTTCAAGTTCCCGTTGCTCGGGTCGACGGCAAACGCACTGACCGTCCCTTGTTTGTCATCTCCCACTTGATCGGTCTCGTTCGCTGAGTAAAGCCGCGTTCCAGCGTTGTTGAAAACCAGGCAGCTTGGGCTGGTGCCCATCTCAAAGATACCCGCGGGCGTCAGAATTCCTGTCTCTCGGTCCACGCCAAAAAGATGGATTCCTCGTCCATTGCCAGGTGGCAAATCGACTTGCGTCGGCAACATATCCTTGAGCGGCGAACTAAACGTTCCGACGTAGGCCATGAGGGGCTTAGTGGGTTGGTTGCCAAACCCTGTCAACGCGGAAGCCAATAGAGGAGCGGCCCCAGCGATAGAGCCCGAAAGCCTGAGAAACGAACGTCGTGAGGCAAAGGTTGGAGACATGATCAGCCTATTCCAAGAGAATTCGAAGCATACGGCGAAGTGGCTCGGCTGCTCCCCATAATAACTGGTCCCCTACAGTGAAGGCACTTAGGAAAAGACCTTTTTCGGACGGTCCTAAATCCATCTTTCGAAGACGGCCGACCGGGCATATCAATCCACCCGTTACTGCGGCTGGTGTGAGCGCGCTCAGAGAAGCCACTTTCTCGTTGGGAATCACTTTCGCCCACGGATTAGCACTGTCGAGTATTCCCACGATTTCGTCGAGGGGAACGTTCCTTTTAAGCTTGATCGTCAGCGCTTGGCTGTGACAGCGCATGGCCCCTATGCGGACACACAAGCCATCGACGGGGATGGTGTTCGGAGGCAGTCCGAGAATCTTGTTGGTCTCGGATGGCCCCTTCCACTCTTCTTTGCTTTGGCCGTTCCCCAAGTCTTTGTCGATCCATGGGAGCAAACTACCTGCGAGGGGTGCGCCGAAATGTTCGACAGGAAAATCGGACGAACGCATTGTCGATGCAACTTGACGGTCGATTTCGAGAATGGCGGTTGCAGGATCGGCGAGCTGAGAAGCCACGCTCTGATGCGATGCACCCATTTGCATAAGGAGTTCACGCATGTTTTGGGCGCCGGCTCCCGACGCCGCTTGGTAAGTCATGCTGGTCATCCATTCGATCAGCTCATGCTTGAACAAGCCATGCAAAGCCATGAGCATCAACGAGACCGTGCAGTTTCCGCCTATGTAGGCAGTGATACCCGCCCCCACTCCCTTTCGGATTACCTGCTCATTCACGGGGTCGAGAATAATAATCGCGTCGTCCATCATTCGAAGCGTCGATGCCGCGTCGATCCAGAATCCGTTCCATCCTACGGCTCGCAGTTTCGGATACACTTCACTGGTGTAGTCCCCTCCTTGGCAAGTGATGATGACATCCATTTTGGCGAGGGCCGGAATATCCGAAGCCGAAACGAGCTTGCCTGTTTCGACGCTTCCTATCTTAGGACCGGCTCCTCCGGCATTGGAGGTGGAAAAGAAAACGGGTTCGCAATGGGCGAAGTCATTTTCGCTGACCATGCGATGCATCAGGACGGAGCCAACCATGCCCCGCCAACCGACTAGTCCAACTTTTTTCACGATCGAGATACTTTGCAAACTGGAAAGGAGAGGTGTGAGTTTGTGTGAGCGGATGAGATGGGATGTAGGTGGGTGGGCTGGTGGCTGCGCCGGTTAAACGTACGGGACGGGTCATAGATCGAAGACTTGTTCAACGTTGCCTCGTAGAATCTGCTTGCCTAAGGAGATGGCTCTCTCCTCGGACCAGCATTGGTCAATGCAGAAGTCATCGGCCAAAACCCCAGCCAATATGCGTTTGTACATTCGAAATTTCGGAAGAATAAACTCTAGCTTGTAGGCATCACTGTAGTAGCCAAGCTGTTTGTTGCGTGGGATTGCCTCCATTCGGCCCCGCAAATCGTGTCGAATGTAGTTCGGCGTATTGCTATACCACCAATGCCCATGCGTCAAAACGTTGGGGAAAATCCAAGCGTAGTCGACAAGCTCCTGATTGGTCACGGAGGCCAAGACTGAAATCGGAAACATTAGGTTCGGGAACGCATTGAAGAGATCTGCGTATTGGATCAAGGATAGACGCGAATCGTATAAGTCTTGACCTTGGAAGACGCCGGTGGGATACACTCTCCGGTTGACACCGATCATCAGATCGAAAGGGAGCTTGTATGCGTCGGCCATCTCAGCAATTTTCCAAAAAACCCATTCGGCCATCAAGCGTTTATGGGCATCCGAGGCATCGGGGCCACACTGAACAATATCATCTAAGGCTACTTGAGCGGAGTGGTTCGTGTCCGAATACGCTTTGGGTGTAAACCATGGTGGTAACGAGATAGCGCAGGCACGAGCCCCTCTTTCTTTGAATCTCAAAAACAAAACATCGATCGCATGCTTTAGGTCCGCGAGACTCCCTAGCGACCGGCCAGTAGATTTCTGTAGTCGTTCGCGAACTGCTGGTTGAGATAGATGAAAAACCAAATCATCCGTTCGCAAGCACGGGATGTAACGCTGCGAGTCAAAACCCTCTAGCGGATCATCGAAGTCATTCGTAAGAAACACCTTTTCGACCTTGCTAACGCGAAGCACTTCGTCTTCCCAGTCCACGTTCACCATCTTGGACTCGGCCAGATCGTAGACCGATTCCCAATTGGCCTTATTGATCTCGGAACCAGAAAAGCCGAAAAGCTCTCTCGAAAGCTCAACAAACCACGACCATTGGACCGTGTTGTTGATGTTGCCCAGCTTTTCAAAGAGTCGGCCAACCTTTTCTCGCGGTGAAATCCCAACTTCTTCGATCAAGTGTTTGGACATTCCAGAGGAATGTGCGAGCTCGGTGTAGTAGTGGTAGCCGAGCAGGTCTGCCAACGAATGAGACGTTGGGGAATGCGGATTGATGTGGGAATGCGAATCGATCAACACGATCGCATCCAGTTGTTCAAACAATCGCTGTTGGAGAGTGTGACTCATGGGGATAATGCGTGTTGGAGAGTGAACAAAAACTTGAGAATCTATCCACCGCTTACCGGAGGAATCAAAGCGAATAGCGAGTTACAATGTACAGTATCGATGACCAGGGCGTCTGGCACGAAATCATTATCGATAGCGATCCGACTGAATTCAACGATAGGCTTGAGCGACTCGAACTGGACCCCTATCTCAATCTTTAGCTCGGCTACCGTCAAGGGTGGGCACACGTGAAGCTCGATGAACTCTGCGTTGACGCGTTCACGAGCCTCAGCGAACAAGCGAATAGATAGCATGGTGGCAGCGTTCAAGATGCAAAACGGCTCTTGCCTGTTCCAGGTTGAGCGGTTCCGATATTCCAACACTTGTATCCCAGGCTTTCGATCATCGATTGGATGTGGGGAGCGTAGTAGGGACTAACGATGAATGTCATTCCGATGCCCATGTTGAAAACATGGTCCATTTCCTCCTGTGCAATCTGACCCAATTTTTGCAACCATTGGAATACGGGCAGGATATCCCACGTTCCACGTTCGAAAACGAGGTCCACGTTGGCTGGCAAGATACGTTCTGTATTCTCTAGCAATCCACCGCCGGTAATGTGGCCAATACCATGAACGACGTTCTTTACTTTGTAATGATTCAAGATAGTGCGGGTCAATTTGCTGTAGATCAGCGTAGGCGTGAGCAGAGATTCGCCAACCGTCATATCGAGATCTGATACAAAACTATCAATCGATAGTCCCGCGGCATCAAAAACCGCTTTGCGAACCAGACTAAAGCCATTGCTGTGGACGCCCGAAGAGTTTACGCCCAAAACTACGTCGCCGGGAACAATATCCCGACCTGTGATGAGGTTCTTTTTCTCTACAACGCCCACGCAAAAACCAGCCAAGTCGTAATCATCCTCTCGGTACAAATCGGGCATGATGGCGGTTTCGCCCCCCAGCAAACTGCATTCAGCGGCAATGCATCCATCAGAGATACCTTGGACAATCGATTCGAGGAGCGGTGGATTGTCTTTCGACATGGCCACGTAGTCCAAGAAAAACAAAGGCTCCGCCCCCGTGCACAGAACGTCGTTGACACACATGGCAACCAGATCAATTCCGACCGTGGAGTGTTTGCCAGCTCGTATGGCCACTTTCAGTTTCGTGCCTACACCGTCCGTCCCGGACACCAGCAGGGGCTCTTGATAGTTTCTAGAGAATATCGATTTTGCAAAATCCAGGGCAAAAACACCAGCGAATCCTCCATCGTTCCGAACCACACGCGGCGTGAATGTGCGATGCATGAGGCGCGGTAAGCGTTGCATGGCTTGTTCGTACAATTCGAGATCGACACCGCTATCTTTATAGGTGATCGCCATCGGCTAGGCAGAAACTTTGGTTGGGGTGGTTGCTGAGTTTTTTGATCGGAAAAGCATTATCCCGCAATTGCAAGATAAATAAAGTACGCTGCCCCGGGCTCTAGGATTCGACTGGTACGTACACACGAGGCAGTACGACTCGAAATGTGCTGCCGCAGCCCAACTGACTGGTCAAACTGATGTCCCCGCCCAGCAATCGGCACAGCTCCCGAACGATCGAGAGCCCCAGCCCGGTTCCGGAGTGCTCCCGGGTCAAACCATCCTGGCCAATTACCCCTTGAGCTTGACGGAACTTTTCGAAGATGATCTCGTTGTCGCTCGACGCAACACCAACCCCCGTATCCGCAAAGGATACCTGAAGCTCGCTTTCGCTTAGCCACTCGCATGAGACCGTGACCAGGCCACCTTCAGGCGTGAACTTGATGGCATTCGACAGTAAGTTGGTCAAAATCTGCTGCACCTTGCCCTGATCCTGCTTGATTCGCATTTCCGTGTGGCTGGAATCGACTTTCAAATCGATATTTTTGTCCTCAGCCATTTTCAAGACCAATTCGCATTGCGCGTGGATAACCGAGAGAATGCAGAACTCGGAAGTGCGAACCTCCATTTTCCCAGCCTCGACTTTGGCCAGATCTAAAATGTCGTTGATCATGTCCAAAAGCAATCGACCGCTATTTTGAATGTTAGAGGCATAGCGGCGTTGTTTGTCTGTCAAAGACTCAAAGCCTTGCAACACTTCACTAAAGCCAAGAATGCTGTTGAGCGGGGTGCGAAGCTCATGGCTCATGTTGGCCAGAAACTCTCCTTTCAATCGATTGGCTTCGAAGAGTTGTAAATTGACTCCGGCCAATTCGTCGACTCGCACGTCCAGTTGTTTATTGACCGACTGCAGTTGCTCTTGGGTTTCAGTCAAGTGACGGAGCATGCGATTGAACGACTCAGAGAGCTCGTAAAACTCATCATCGGTATCCACTGCGAATCTCTTTTTGGTATCGCCGCCTGTTATCTCTTCACTCACTTGCTTCATGTAGCTAAGTGGCCGAATCACCAATCGCTTTAACACTCTGTGTACAAAAAACAACGACAAAGCGAGCGTGCAGATGGCAATCGATATGAGGACCGAATAGATCCACATACTCCAAACCTGTGTATCGCCGTAGGGCATCTTGACCTTGATTACCCGAAAGGGGTTGATGGACGGAGACGTCGGAACGTTGCTCGAGGAAAGCAGCCGAGAATGGCATTCCGAAAGACATTTCTTGTCGAAAGGAATCGGGTAATAGTAGTAATAGTATTTGCCATCCGAAGATCGAGCCTCTTCGAAAATCGGATCCGATAGGGCGATCGATAACGAGCCCGCGATTGCTGGCTCCAGCGTCGGGTTCGATAGATCGATTGGCGATCCTGCGAGCGCCTCGGAGTCCCTTTGGTTTCCTTGACTCTCGGAAGTGATAGAGTCTTGTTTTGCCAACTCAGCGTGGATGCGAATAAGCCGATCGTAGTCTTCGCCGGTGGCAAGTTGGCCAGCCAATGATGCGTGCTGGAGCTCATCCTCGATTCGAAACAACTCATTTTCAAAACTGGACTTGAGCATCAACTCTCGCAAAAAATTGAAGAATCGAGTTTTTTTCTCTTGAGCTTTTGCTCGAGCTTGCTCGGCTGCAGGATTCAACCTCCCCCCCACGTTGGACTCGTTGAAACTGAAGTCGGTTGAAATATGCTTCCAGCCAATGGCCGCATTGGCATAGTCCCGAGCCGATGTTCTCGTCTTTTCCATGACTAGTCTCTCAGCCACCCACTGGACCGCATAAAAAGCAAAAAGCAACGAGGCTAACAACGCAAGTCCCAGGAAAAGCAGGGCTTTTCGCTCGAGCGACCAACTGCCTACCATCGATTTCAGGAAACTGTTTGCCATAGAAGATCGGTCAAGGGGACGCGTACAAATCGGATGCAGGTCTGCGGTGTCAATTGGAATGGCAAAGGCGGAGATTCGATACCTTCGGATTCTCTGACAGTCAAAATGAAGAATCTATAGGTTTTGAGGATCGAAGAACAGATTCTTGGTTTCAATCTTCCGAAGTTCCATTTTGTGCAATCGCTCCGTTTCCCCTAAGACCTACAAATTCCTTGCGGGGTTGGTTCAGAGGAATTAGGATTATAGCAGTTCAGCCGGCTACTCCGGTGATTCCAAGTCATTGATCGCGTTCCAGTTTTCATTCAGAGGAGTTTGGTTCATGTCCAAGCCGTTTACCTATTGGGTTCGACTAGCATTGGTCGCAACGATGTGCACTCTAGTCACCTTCAGTCCAGTTTCAGCGGGACGGATCATGGATCGACTATTGCATCGCGACGGATGCAAGGTCCCAGCGGCAGCTGATATGTGCGAACCGAGTTGTGGCTCGCTGCCAGCCGCATCCTGCGGGGTTGTTGCCATGGCTCCTCAAGCCGCGATATGCCAACCCACTGTATGTGCACCCATCGCTTGTGCACCCATCGCAAGTCCCTCTTGTGGGACAACGGTCGTAACGGGTTCGCCATGTTCACCCTTTTGCAATGAAGGGCCAGTTGTTGTGCCGCCAGTTCCAGCCTGTGGATGCGGCCAAGGTACTGATGTTATCCTACCAAAGACGACTGCAGTAGCGCCTCATGCAGGACATGCGGCACCCGCTGTCCAGCCGCAACCCACCGCACCTCTGGTCATTAAGCCGGAACCTGCGGTCGCAAAGCCGGCACCGGTTATTGATAAGCCAGCACCGGTTATACAGAAGCCAGCACCGGTGATCGAGAAACCAGCACCGGTAATCGAGAAACCAGCACCGGTAATCGAGAAACC
>Ga0105044_10008869_pt1 | contig 13787 bp, 10 predicted proteins | sample MAT01_FD_78092 | JGI IMG/M metagenome (GOLD analysis project Ga0105044, IMG submission 78092) | Freshwater microbial communities from Lake Fryxell liftoff mats and glacier meltwater in Antarctica - MAT-01 | ecosystem: Environmental > Aquatic > Freshwater > Ice > Liftoff microbial mat | place...
AACGACTCTCCATTTATGAGAGAGCGAATTTGATTCAAAGAGATTACATCGGGAAAGGAATACTTTTTAAAAGCACTGAAGCGCATTTTTCGATCTCGGATTTTCTCTTGAAGTCTTGAGATCTCATTCGGATTGGACGCCAAGCTTTCGACTTCGCTCAATCGGAGCCAGTGGATGTCTGGTCCACTATTCAATCGGTCCTTCAGAACTTCAAGGACGACCCGAATCTGTGCGTAAGGTTTTAAAATTTCCATTTTCCATTGCTCGCGAAGTTCGAGCATCTGTTGCAATAGCTGCCACTCCTCCAGAACGATTTCTCTCTTAAAACTTTTGAGTGAGGCAATTTCTTGCAGAACGGCTTCACTAGACTTCTCGTTCGTCTTGATCGAGTTGATCCCTGGTTTGAATGCCTGATCCTTGAGTTCGTTCCAGCGAGGATTAATTAAGTCGAGTTCCCCCGGTCCCCGGTGCCCGTACTTCGCCAAAAAATAAGCTTTAAGCTCTGGCTTTCGACAAGCTGCTTCATATTCATGCTGCATTTCGAGCGTGACGGTATGAAGACCTTTGCCCATCCACTCTCGAATTTTCAAGCCCGCTTCTTTCTCTCCTAAAATCTGCGAAAGAATGAGCTGAAGGCGCTGAACACTGGATTCAGTGAGAACGACCAAGACCAGCGGCCAGTGTAAGTAGTCCTTAGAAAACGCACGAGATTCGCTGCTTAAGGTTGAAACCAGTTTATCAGTCGACTGTGCCTGATAAATCTCGGGATCTAGCGGTCGAGCCATTTGACCCTTAATCCGATTGAGTTCTAGCGAGCACCGACTTAACCAAAATTTTCTTTTGGTCGAAAGATTCCAAGAAACTCGAAGCATAATGACCATGGCCCGAGGCAAATGACTCAAGGTTCGGATGCTAATTTTTCGCCATTCAAATCGAGTGTGCGGTCGTGGTTTTGGTTCAACCCGATAGGGAATAGGACCATAGTAAAGATCCGTCAGACGATCCACATTCAGATAAGCGCGGCCAAAAACTCTTTCAAGGAGTGAATCTTTTGGCTCATAGGGTGCATCTACAAAACTTTGGTAACCTAAGACTTTAAGGGCATTTCCGAATGCATGATGCGGCGAAAATGCATTCTTCCAAATTGAAAAGGTAAAATACGAAGGAAAGCCCGACCACTCTGCAAACGTTTGACCATCCCAGGTCGTACTGGTCGTCCGACCACCTTCGAGTCGCGCAAGCTCTCCTGCGATTATTGACACTTCTGTATCAGATCTAGATTTTTCGATTGTTGTAATTGGTCGAGCTTGAAGAACTTGAACGAGTCCATCTTGATCAACCGCCCATTCCATATCGACTTCAAACTGCAGAGCCTTTGAAACACGCAGTCCGATCGAAACAATCTCATCGACGAATTTTTGGCTAAAGCCATTCGGTAGATTTCGCTCCGTACCATTCTCTGAAACAAATCCTGGTGTCTTTTTTCCCGAAACTAGATCTTCTCCCAACCCCTCAATAACTTCTAGTATCCAGCCTTTCGAAGACTCTCGAGGATCTTTGGTAAAAAAAACTCCCGCGAACTGAGGGCGAACCATCTCTTGAAGGACCACATTCATTCCGCCTCTTGCACCTGTGTCCGCCTTGAAAAACTCTCGGTAAGCTGAACTCGCTTCTCGATCAATGCTGGCAAAGCATTCGTGAATGCTCGACTTTAAAGAAGACTCATTTTCAACATTCAAAAAAGATTTATTTTGACCCGCGAAAGAAGTTTTCTCGCCGTCCTCCGCTGCAGCACTGCTTCGAACTGCGAGAGGAGGATTTCCCAAATCCTTCCACCAGTTTAAAATCCCTAACCATTCCTTCGAGTCCGGTTCAGCACTTAAAATTGCACCCTTCGGAACTCTGAAACCCAGCTGCGCTAAGCGAGCCAGGCCGGCTGCCTTGCCGCCAAAACTGGAACTCTTTGCGTCTTCATCCTGAAATTGAATGAACCCCATTTTTCACCCCCAAGACATGGCCCCCGTGTATGGTGCCCAATATAGGTGATCGAGGTGGGGGTTCCAAGTGAATTCAATTCCGGCCGGTAATTCGCATAACCTCTAGACATCTCTCAAAGAAAACTTTTCCATGAGCGCCTAGATCTTCGCTTTTGCTGAATTGATCAAGAACCCTTAAGGTAATCAGACGTGATTAAACGTCTCTTTCTTAGCGCCCTCTCTGGATTCTTAGCCGGGACCGCCAGCGCAGTTTTTCTCCTATTACTGGACATAGCCACTCGAACTCGCGATGACCTGCCCACCATCATTTGGGCACTTCCGATAGCGGGATTTGTGATCGGATGGCTATTTCACAATTATGGTGGAGAAGTCGGCAGAGGTACGAATTTAATTCTCGATGAAATCCATGATCCAAAAAAAATAATTCCACTGAGAATGGCTCCATTCATCTTGATCGGGACAATTCTCACTCATTTATTTGGTGGATCAGCAGGGCGTGAGGGAACCGCAGTACAAATGGGAGCATCGCTCTCCGATCAAATCTCAAATTTTTTTGGAATACCTCCGGAGGAGCGACGAGCTCTACTCGTTGCCGGTGCAGGTGCTGGATTTGGTGCCGCCATCGGAGCGCCCTTGGCGGGCGTTATCTTTGGAATGGAGTTGATCAGTATTAGAAAATTCAAGCCCATCGTCTGGATGGGCTGTCTTGTGGCCTCATTCGTAGCGTATTATACGGCCATTTTTTTGGGCGCCAAACACTCTGTCTTTCCAAGCTTCGAAATTCCATCGATGACCTTTAATATTATCTTTTATGTCGCTATCGCCGGAATAATATTCGGTTTGACCGCTAAATTTTTTATGAGAATCACTCATTTTGTTGAGGCCGTATCAACTCGATTTATCTCGTTTCCACCTCTGCGCCCATTCGTCGTAGGTGGCATCATCGTCATTTTATTTTATCTGGAAGGTTCCTATCACTATGTGGGCTTGGGCATTCCCATTATTCAGGATGCACTAGAGTTTCCAGCCTCATTCAAAGATTCAATTTATAAAGCTGGATTCACAGCTCTCACTGTTGGGTCAGGATTCAAAGGTGGCGAATTCATTCCTTTGGTATTTATTGGTACGACACTTGGCAGCGCTCTCTCAGTTTTTATCCCCGTATCATTTCAATTGCTGGGAGGTCTGGGATTCGCCGCTGTTTTTGCTGGCGCCGCAAAAACTCCGATCGCCTGCAGTTTGATGGCGATGGAAATTTTTGGATATGAAATACTCCCCTATGCTCTGATCGCCTGCTTTATGAGCAATTACGTTTCAGGAAAGGCTACTGTTTACAAATCGTAAAGGGTTGGTTCATGATCGCCCGATGAAGAGATCCGAGAAAGTCGATGAGATAAAAGTTGGAACGAAGATTCTCTGGGGTCTGCTCGTAGGTTCAATCATTGGAGTTTTGTTTAATGTTTGGGGAGATCATCCAACGAGGGGCTGGCTACTTAAAAACATCCTCGATCCTGTGGGACAGATATTCCTGCGGTCCCTCTTTGTTGTCGTAGTTCCGCTTGTTTTTAGTTCTTTGATTATTGGAGTTTCTAATTTGGGAAGCTCAAAGCATATAGGAAAGCTGGGACTTAGAATTGCCGGCTATTATATAGTCACAAGCTTTATGGCGATTCTCATTGGACAGGGCCTCGTGACTTTGGTTTCTCCTGGCGAAAACGTTTCGCAGACCTTCATTCAAGAATCACGAGAATCGATGTCTCAACAAGTTGGTTCGCTCATGCAAAAAACGGAAGTCGTTCACGAAAACTTATGGCCAGGAGTGCTCTACAAAATATTTCCGAATAATCTTATGCAGGCGATGACTGAAGGAAATATGCTGGGCATCATTTTTCTAGCTCTGATGATTGGCATTCTGCTCGTTCGTCTACCCGCCTCTCCCGCTAAGGAAAGTTTTCGTCACGTCTTAGAAACCATTACTGAACTCTCTGTGATGTTTGTGGGATGGATCATGAAAATCGCTCCATTTGCGGTTGCCGCACTCATCATTTCAGTGATTGCAAAAATGGGTTCTGGAATTCTTGTTCAGCTTTCTCAATACGTCGCTGTGGTTATTGCGGGATTTGCAATTCATTTGATCATTGTTCAAGGCGCATTGCTTCGCTTTCTCATTCAAATCCCCATCAGTGAATTTTTTAAGCGAGCACTCCCCGTCTTTGTAACTGCATTCACAACGAGTTCTAGCAATGCAACAATGCCAACTTCCATTCGCACGCTTCAAAATAGATTCGGAGTTTCACCAAGTATTGCAACATTTTCAATTCCACTAGGAGCAACGATTAATATGGACGGTACCGCACTTTTCGAAATCGTGGCTGCACTTTTCGTCGCGCAAGTTTTTGGAATTCATTTGGGAGTAGAGCAACACCTCGCACTTATTTTCTTAGTCTTGGTTACCTCGATTGGAGTTGCTGGAGTTCCGGGTGGAAGTATTCCCATCTTAATGGCAGCGATGGCAACTTTAGGAATTCCTCCGGAGGGAATCGCACTCATCTTGGGTGTCGATCGACTTCTTGATATGGGTCGAACCGTAGTCAATGTAACGGGAGATTTGGTTGGATCGCTCTATCTTGCAAAAGTAGATGGCTGGATCTTGCCTCGAACTTAATTTGCTCGCTCAAGCGAACCTCTGACTTTCATCAGAGAAAACTGGTCTTGCCCCTTCGAATCTCAATTCTGTAATTTTATTGATCGCGATTTTTCCGCGGCTTTACCTAATCGAGCTCTTGCTAAGGCACGAAGCGCTCTCTTTTATTCCGCCGTCTCACGATCAGCGGCCTTTTTAAAAAATTGAAGGAGCTTTCCCATCTCACCTTGTTTAGCGCCGCAGCTCATTTCTTGACTGTGGCTTTCGAAATGTGCGGCTGCCTTCGTCATTTTCTCTGCAAGAACGCCAAAATCTGAGCGCTTAAAGTTAAAGCAAATACCCCCGATCGTCATATGAACACTTCCGCAGCGACACCACTCTGCCAAAAAATTATTTAGATCCTCGCTAGAAATTGAAAACTGTCCGTTCATAAATTACACCCCACCTTCAAAATTTATTAGTTGGTCAGCTCATTAATGAGCTCTCATAAGGATTATTATTATTGATAATGATTATCAATAATAAGTTTGGGTCGCGATTAGCTACTGATACATGACGTGCCTATGAGGAAGCTGCAGAGCCGCTTTATGGTGCCGAACCTTCGATCACATTAAAAATGACACTGTCCGCTCCCAGCTTTCCATCAGAGGTCATTCCGGTGGCGATCATTCCGCCTGGAAGGCTCACTTGCGCCACAATTCCACCAGCGCTATTTACAATCGCAGCTCGTTGGTGAGCCAGCTGGTTGCCAATCGAATAGTCTGCGGCCAAAAGAGTGCCCGGAGCGTTCACTCCAACGAACCGATGTCTAACGACTCCAGCCGTCCATATCCCCAGACTTGATGCAACGAAACTCGAAGCTGAAAAATTTTGTGCCGCGGAACCTTGAGCTCTGAATCCAAATTGAATGGAGGCAGGTCACGGTCTGAAGGATGCGGAGTGCCAAGAGCAAGACGCCGTCTCGGGCATTCTATGGTTCTCGAACTTCAAAGTATTCTGGCGGTATGGTCCATACTTCCGACTGGATTAAGATAAACTGATTTACACATAAATAAGTATTCCAGTAACAGTCGATGCTTATGCGTAAAGGTTTGTTTTTAAAGCTTCTCGACCGAGTAGAAAAAACTGGCAACAAACTTCCCGATCCACTCACTCTCTTCTTTTTGTTTTCGTTGATTGTGGTCGTACTTTCAGGGGTCTTTGCTTTCATGGGCCTTTCCGCAACACATCCCGACGGGCGACTCATTGCAGTTCAAAATCTACTTTCCGTCGAAGGCATTCGAAGAATGCTAACGGAAGCAGTTAGGAATTTTACCAGCTTTCCCCCACTCGGCATGGTCTTGGTAACCATGATTGGAATTGGTGTTGCAGAACGAAGCGGACTAATTACCGCCGCACTCAAAAGATTAGTAACTGCAGTTCCCGCATCTTTGCTAACGGCAACTTTAGTTTTTAGTGGTGTGATGAGCTCAATGGCGGCCGACGCGGGTTACGTTGTCCTCACTCCTCTCGGTGCCGTACTCTTTGCGAGTATCGGTCGACATCCCTTGGCTGGATTGGCTGCCGCATTCGCCGGCGTCTCAGGTGGTTTTAGCGCTAATCTATTGCTGACATCACTGGATCCTTTGCTCGCTGGACTTTCCACATCTGCCGCACAACTCGTCGCGCCTGACTACGTTGTTCAGCCAACTGCAAACTACTATTTTATGATCGCGTCGGTGTTCATGCTTACGATTGTCGGGACATGGGTGAATACACGGCTGGTGGAGCCCCGACTTGGAAAGTGGAAACAACCCGCAGACTTTGAAGCGGTCAATTTGGACGGAAAATTAAGCGCAGCAGAAAAAAGAGGTTTGTGGGGCTCTGGAATTACGTTCATTGGAGCGCTCGCATTGATCGCCATCCTTCTATTGCCCGAGAACGGATTTTTTAGGCACGAAGGAAACGCAAAGGTTTTTTACGAGAGCTTGGTCATTCAGATTATGGCGGTGTTTCTTGTCGCAGGGATTGTCTACGGAATTATTTCTAAGACTATAAAATCTGATAAGGACGTCGCCAAAATGATGGGGGACAGTCTCTCTACGATGGGCGGCTATATTGTGCTTGCTTTTATCGCCTCACAATTTGTCGCCTATTTCAATTGGTCGAATTTGGGGGTTATCTTGGCCATCAACGGTGCCGAGTTTTTAAAGGGGATTGGGGCAACGGGTATTCCGCTACTCATTGGATTCATACTCGTGTCTTGCGGACTCAACCTTTTCATTGGAAGTGCTTCTGCAAAATGGGCGGTGATGGCGCCCGTTTTTGTTCCCATGTTTATGATGATGGGTTATTCACCAGAGCTTACTCAATCTGCTTACAGGATTGGAGATTCGGTAACGAACATCATTACTCCTTTGCTACCTTATTTTCCAGTCATCCTATTTTTTGCGAAAAGGTATGATCCAAAGATTGGATTGGGGACTCTTATTTCTTCTATGCTCCCCTATTCGATTTGCTTTTTAATCGCGTGGCTCATTATGTTTGCTGCATGGATCGGCCTGGGAATTCCACTCGGACCTGGTGTTCAAAACTTTGTAACCCTTCCAAATTAGTGCCATAAAAGTCGATAGTCAGCACTCTCTAGAAGCGAATTGAATTATTTGAAGAATAAGGTAAGAACGAGTCTTCAAAGGGAGTTACAATATGTCGAATCTTAGAATCTTTTTAAATCTCTTGGTCGTACTGAGCGGGCTTTCAGTTGTAGGGGTCGCAAACGCCGAAGATAAGTATTTTTTAGATTCAAACTTTCCCGTTGATATTATCACTTTCCATACTGCCGAAAAGTCCCCGACCCAGCCAATGACAGTGCTGGTTAATTTTGAAATCCAAAAATACAAAGGGACACAGATTTTGGTAAAGCAAGAAGACGCTCTCGAAGTTCGCACGGCGATGGTGCGAATCGTGAACATGAGAGAAGTGAATTCCACTTCTAGTTCCGTTCGAGTTCGCGAGAATCTAACGCTCCAACTAACGCCCAAGCCCTTTATTCCAATACCTGCGTCATCAAAGTATCAGATCACTTATGCCTATATTATTGGTTCACTTCTTCAATACTACAGAATCAATGTAGTCGTGGGAGTCGCGCCAAACGAAGATGGAACTGAAAACAAGTACACAGTCGATAGCGTTTCGGTAGATGCGAATGCGTCAGCACCACTTTCAGATCCACTTAAAAAGCTTGGCCCCAGGTTGACTCAAGATATCCGAGAAAATGGTCTCACCGGCGAAACCACTGTTCAGCTTCTGTATTTGAAATCAAATCTCACTGACGAAAATGTTCTGCAGATGAAAGAATTTTTGATAACAACTGGGATTACCGAATGGAAGGAAGTGTCAGAGCGCTTTGAAATGGGAGCAGGGACCCTGTCATTGAATCTGCTTGCCCGCGTTCTGAGTAAGGCTGCGATTGTGTCGATAGAAGCTCGGTAGTTTTCGATATTTAGATTGAGCGAAGAGCTCTCGTCTCGATTATGGCGCTGGGATCTAATGGCGGCGCGTCCTACTTCCAAAGTGCGAGTTTTGGGCTAGCCATTATCAAATTAATCTTGAATGACTCAGTTGCCTCAAAGCCTTCAAACAATTTGTTGTGAGCGACTTGGCCCGGCATTTTTTAACTCCGATAGTGATGGGCAGCCATGTTAGAGTACCAAGACCATGAGCATTAAAAATGTTTTAATTGTCGAAGGCGGATTCGGAGGCCTTCATGTGGCAAAGGGTCTGGGTAATCAAACCGGACTTCATATTCAACTCATTGACCGAAGAAACTATCACCTTTTTCAGCCCTTGCTCTATCAAATTGCAATGGCCGGACTAAGCCCGGCTGATATAGCGGCACCTCTTCGCTCAATATTATCTCCCTTTAAAAACGCAGAAGTATTTTTAGGAAATGTCGAACACGTGGATTTGAAATTGCGAAAGGTTCGCACGAGCTTTGCATCTTTAAGTTATGATTATTTGGTTCTCGCGTGTGGTGCTAAGCATAGCTATTTTGGTAGGAACGAGTGGGAAGAATTTGCGCCTGGGCTAAAAACTTTAGAACAAGCGACCGAAATAAGAAGACGTGTTTTTTTGGCTTACGAAAAGGCGGAGCGAGAAACAAATTCTGATAAACAGAAGGAATCTCTGACATTTATTATTGTAGGCGGAGGCCCCACTGGAGTGGAACTCGCCGGTGCTCTTGGGGAGATCAGTCGATTTACACTCAATCAAGATTTTCGCCATATTGATCCCAAAAGAACCAAAATTATTCTTATCGAAGCCGGTTCGCGCATTCTACCTAGCTTTTCTGAAAAGCTTTCTTCTCAAGCGACGCGAGATTTGGAGGCGCTTGGTGTAACCGTTTGGACCTCATCCAAGGTAACAGAAATTTCCTCAAATGGAGTACAGGTAGGCGCTGAATTCATTCGTGCAGGCACGGTACTATGGGCAGCGGGTGTCCAGCCTTCGAGTTTAGGAAAAGATTTAGGTGTGAGTCTTGATGCAGTTGGCCGCGTGGTCGTTCAAAAAGATCTTAGCGTGCTCAACTATTCACAGGTTTTTGTGATCGGTGATCAGGCGGCTTGTCTGGATGAAAGCGGAAGGTCGTTGCCAGGTTTAGCCCCGGTTGCCATACAACAAGGCAACTTCGTGGCTAGATCGATACTTCGAGATTTAAAAGGTAAACCTCGAGAGGTTTTTCGTTATCGCGATAAAGGTCAAATGGCGACGATCGGTCGGAGAAAAGCGATCGCTCAAACTGCGGGTCTTCAGTTTTCAGGCTTTTTAGCGTGGATGGCTTGGCTTCTCATTCATATTTATTATTTGATTGGATTTAAGAATCGTCTTTTTGTTCTCATGCAATGGACTTGGTCGTATTTTACTTTTAAACGCGGTGCTCGGCTTATTGTGAATAAAGAATGGCGAAGCAACCAGATTAGTCATAAGCCGAATCATGATCAGAATGTCAGTGCAGAACGCGAAAAGCCCTGATCTTTTCGACTTCGTTCTTTATCTGAATTTCAGTGGGAATGAGTTCGAAATTATTTTCAACCAGTGTCGCTGTTTCTGCACCAATCAAAACCTCTTCCGGTAAGCAGGCCGTCTCCAATCTTTGGGTGAAGTTTACAACCTCTCCAAAAACAGTATAGTTGAAGTGCTTTTCACTTCCAGCATTGCCAATAATCATCTCACCGGAATTAATTCCAATTCGAAGCTTCATTCTCATCATGTCGGGCAGGCCAAAATGTGAGGCTGAAAGTTTTTGAAAGTTTTGCTGAATTTCAAGGCCAGATTCAATCGCCGCTTTGGCCGCAGTGGTTGGATCCGAGTCATTGTCTCCAAAAAAAGCTAAGAGGCCGTCTCCTGTCTTTTTGTCGATCGCACCTCCGTATTTGAAAATCAAGGGGTCTACGATTTTGAAAAATTTCTGGATCAAAACAAAAACTTCTTCTGGCTTGAGGCTCTGAACGATCTTTGAAAACCCCACGATGTCGATGAGCAAAGTAGTTAAGTAGGTTTTTTGGCCAGTGAGCTTGAGTGACTCTGCTCCCGACAAAAGACGCCGAAGGCGCTCTTCGCTGACGTAGCCGCTCAAAGCGCGTTCTATAAGACTTCTCTCGTTAAAATCCAAAATTGATCTTGTCGCTATCGCCACCACTCCCAAAACTAAGAAGGCCACCAGAATTTCAATCGGATCCGTACGGATATTGAAAGCAACGCTCGCAATTAAATCTGCTGCTAGTAATCCTAAAAATCCAAAGACAAATAATGTCAAACAGGATGCCAATTTTAGCCAGAGACTTGCGAAGACCAAAAGCCCTGAGAAAATTAAAAAGAGAAAAACTTTCAGAAATTTGACCGCCGCATTTGTCCATGGATAGGACTCGTCGATCATATTAGTTAGCGCTGTTCCTGCAAGTTGTCCCCAGCTCGTGCGGTCCGATTGAAATGTCGAAATGGGCGTCGTAGCATCCACAATATCCAGAACTAGAATTTTTGAATCATTCTTTAGATGATCCACAGAATTAATCGTTGCAAGAGGTTGAGCGTAGAAAAAAAGCGGAAGAGGATTGGGAAGAGAAATATTTTGATTCCTGCAGTCCAATTTATTTTTCGTAGTGAGAGTCCAGTGGTCGCAATTTTTTAGGATTGAAAGCGCCGCAAGAGGGGCTGAAGGGAGGGGCAAAAAGATTCCAGGTAATGTCAGAGGATATTCAAAGACAAAATTGGAATGGAGATCTTGTGAAAAAGCTGTGTGGCCATAGCGAAAGGATTCGGAATAATATTTTTTGTCTTTGGGTAGAATTTCTGCTCGTTCACCGTAGGGCGGGCGGACGCTTGGCTGAATATCTCGAGTGACGAATTCTTCGAGCACTGAGTCTCCTATTTTTTCGAAGCTAATTCGATAGGGCCTTATAAAGTTTTTGATTCTAAACAATTGGCGCAGAATTTCATCCTTCTCCATCTGAAGTGGATCCAAATTGGCGAGAATAATTCCTGGATAGGATTTTAATTTGCTAACTAGATCTTTCTTTGTCTTCGTATCAAACCAAAACTCATAGCGGTTAGAATATTTGAGCTCCAAGATTTGGACTTCAAGCGATGGCGGGGGCTTAAAAAAATATGTTTGAAGTTTCTGTTTGCTCCCCGACCAGTGCCTATCCAAAAAGAAAAGAATTCCTGGCTTCTCGGCCTGATATTTTTGATCCAGGAACTGCCATCCTACCAAGAGGCTGCAAAAGCTGGCCGCTATAAGCCAAAGCAGCCAGAAGCGTCTTAAACTTGATTTCATTATTGATCGTGCCGTCGCATGGTCTCAACGAAGCGATTGAACTTCTCGGCGAATTCATGAAAGGCATCACTTTTTCTAAACTTCACAGGCTTCGGCCATTCCTTCTTTTCGATAGCTTTATCGAGGAGCAAATTCATTTTATGAACGGGTCCCACAATTCGATGTGAATAGACCAACACATAGAAGCCAATCAAAAGACTAAAGACGAGCGTTGCCCCGCCATAGTAGAGACCAAGATTTCTCGCCTGCGAGACCAAAAGCATTTGGGTCAGGAGTTGGTCGTGAATGCTCATCGCATTCGTATCAGAGCTAACGGAGGCATAATTAATAAAAAAGAGTCCCACAAGCATGAGCATAAAAATAAAAGTCCAGAAGACAAAAATCACTGCCAATTTGACCTGAACACCGGTGTGGGTGATGAATTTTTTGCGATGCCACATGACTAATGCAAGCTTATCAAATCCCCTACTGTCTTTAAACATTGAATATTATTAGCTCTTCTGACTTCTTCGGCTTGGCGCGTCATCTCTTTGACGCACTGCAGTAAATCGCAAAAATCTGAGAGAATTGATAGGTGAAGTATCAAAGGGCCAGTGCTGCATTTACTCTCTTAGAAATCATGATTGCGGTGGCCATCGTAGCTGCGCTCGCAGCGGTGGCCATTCCGGCATTTAATAAATATATTTATGAAGCGCGCCGCTCTGAGGCTGTCGCTATGCTCGGTCAAGTTTGGAAAGCTCAGCAGATCTATTTCCAACAAGCTGGCTATTATCGCCCCTCATTTTCAGGACCGGATCGCGATCCTTCGTTGCCAGATGAGCCACAGGCCACTCAATCTCTTAATTTTTCTGCTCATTCGGGAGCGCGTTATAATTTAATAGTTGGAGGTCCTGCCTCCTCTCCAAACAATCTACTTTCACTCAGTCAGTTTCCTCAGTATTCAGACGGTTCACTAAAGACTGGCGACAACAATCAGGCATTGAATAGCTACGGGCTCGGTTGGACTTCGAGTGGAAACAATTTGAAAGAAATCATCATTGGAGCTGAAGGCCGAATCGGAGGGGCTAGCAACAAGCTAGATATTCTTTTCGCTAAAAATGGAAATCTTTTTTTGCTCTGTGACTCAACGAATTCTGATCCCTCAGCAAATCCAGCAGCATCAGCGGTCTACGCTTTGCATACAGGAGGAGCTCCTAGCTGCACCGAGTCGGTGGATTGCCCCACCTGCTCGACTTGGTCTCCGCCGTCTGGCCACCATCACTGATATTCCTTAGAGCATTCTCTTGGAGAACTGATTTCCACCATCACGGTCCAAATCATTGGTACGATCCACAATCCGTAAAACTTGAGGAACGCCATTTCGCATGCGTGTCAGCTCAATTACGACTGGCTGATTTTTACTCAGATTGAGTGCGACACTCGTTCCTGCAATCGGCCCCGCAAACGATGTAATCGCGCCCGTTGTTGTCGTTGAGTTCTGATAGAGACCAATATTCCATGAATAGGAATCCGTTCCTGCATTGTAGCTCGGATCGTCCGCGGAGACTGTGTAGCTGATGGATGTGCTGGTCTCACCTGTCTTGATGACAGTAAAAGCAAATCCATCAGTCAGAGCTTTAATCGCGCGAGTTCCAATAGGCGCAGTGTCCTCTACATAGGTTGCGTCTCGCATACTGGCTCCTCGAAGCATTTGTCGAGCATAGCGAATGCGATTACCAGGAAACAAAAGTGTTTTGTTCGAGAGTTCTTCGCCGGTAAACTCCTGGCAGAGATAGCCATTCGCCAGAGAATTTGCGCAGGTCCATGATCCGGAGCTCATATTCGTAAAGGTCGTCGAACGATAATCATTGGTGACAATGAATTTATCGAAGGGTCCGTATTTGGAGTCTTTCAAAAAGGTATAAGCGACATAGGAAGATTGGCCGCTTGGATGTGTGTAACCATTTCGTCCCGCACTCACCTGTCCAAAACCGGCGGGGGCAGGATGAACTTCTGGCGTTCCTCCGCTAAAAAACAAAGAAGTCGACGCTTCAAATAAACTGCTCTGATTGAAGCCGACAGCTGGTGGAAGCATGGGCGAAACCGTCGCTGCCGACGATCCCGTGAGAACTTTTGCAGTGGGACAACTTGGCTCAGGAGAACCAACGAAGGGGCAGCAGGTATAGGAGTCATTCGCTCCGTAAATATCAGGAAGATCCGCGCAGTAAAAAGTTGCATCGACCGCAATGCCCTTCGCCAAAAGGCTGTGACGGATCATTTCTTCGTAAATGCTCAGGTAACTATTTTGTGGATCGGGCCAGAGGGCGCGCGCGGCTTCTTGAATAATTTGGCCGTA
>Ga0105044_10008870_pt1 | contig 13787 bp, 13 predicted proteins | sample MAT01_FD_78092 | JGI IMG/M metagenome (GOLD analysis project Ga0105044, IMG submission 78092) | Freshwater microbial communities from Lake Fryxell liftoff mats and glacier meltwater in Antarctica - MAT-01 | ecosystem: Environmental > Aquatic > Freshwater > Ice > Liftoff microbial mat | place...
TGGGCCCCGTTTTTCAACGCGGTGACATAATAAATAAAGTATCGGAAAATAGCTTATAACGTAATTGCGGCTTATCCTAAAAAACAATGAGAGCCCTATCCAAATGATTTCAATTCATCAAGCTGGCCTAGACGATATCGTCAGCCTCGAAGCTCTATTTTCAGGCTATCTGGAGTTTTATCAACGCAAACATGAATCTGCCGCCATTCGGCATTTTCTAAGCGAACGAATTGCAAACAAAGAGTCGATAATCTTTATTGCCACATCAGGCGCCAACGCCGTCGGCTTCACCCAACTCTATCCGGCCTTTGCCACTCTGAGCTTGAAGCCAAGCTGGATTTTGAACGATCTGTTCGTCCTGCCCGGCGCCCGCGGCATGGGCGTCGCGAAAGCGCTCATGGCTGCTGCCAGGCAGCTTGCAGCAGAAACAAAGGCCTGCGAAATATTCCTGCAAACTGCTCGTAGCAATTACAAGGCACAAGCACTTTACGAGAAGCTCAAGTATCAGCGCGATGACGAGTTTCTGGTTTACACTCTCAGCATTCCCAGCCCATCAAGTTTATAAAGACTATGCAACACTTATTTTCCGATACGCATCTGGCATCGCAAAAGCTTGAACTGGCAACGGCCCTGCCTGCCGTTTTCTACACCGATACCGACACCGCCGAACTCGATGCGCGCGCAGTGTTTGCCCGTAGCTGGCAATGGGTCTGTCATCAATCGCAAATTGCCGACGCCGGCGACTACATCGTTACCAATATCGCGGGTTTGCCGCTCATTATTTTACGATCGGTCGATGGCAGCATTAGGGCTTTTCATAATGTTTGTCGCCATCGCGCCGGACCCATTGCTACTTGCGATGCAAAGCAAGCCAAAGTATTGCGTTGCAAATACCATGGTTGGACTTATGGTCTTGATGGCGTGTTGCGCAGCGCACCGGAAATGAATAACACCGAAAACTTCACGTTGTCCGATATCAAATTACCGGAAGCAAAAGTGGCCATCTGGCAAGGTCTGGTATTTGTTGCGACTGATGATGCGCCGGAGTTTATCGATATCGTAAAAGGCATTGACGAAAGACTGGGCCAGCAATCATTGCAGGACTATGTTTTTCATCGCCGTGTGGGCTACGACGTCAACTGCAACTGGAAAGTGTATGTCGATAATTATCTGGAAGGCTATCACGTACCGCATATTCATCCCGGCCTGAATAGCCTGCTCGATTACCGCACCTATATTACTGAAACCGCCGAATGGTATTCCTACCAGTTCAGTCCGCTGGAAAGCGCCGATGATTTATACGGCTCGGGTGATGCGCTGTATTATTTTATTTATCCCAACACCATGTTGAATATTCTACCGGGCCGTTTGCAAACCAATCGGGTTATTCCGCTGGGCATCAACAAGTGTCGGGTTGAATTCGATTACTACTATGCCGCCGACGATAGTGAAAAAGCCGCACAGCGGCGTGAGCGTGACCTTGAATTCAGCGATGAAGTCCAGAAAGAGGATGTCGATATTTGCGAGTCGGTACAAATCGGTTTGTCTTCGGGTTCTTATACTGCTGGCCGCTTGAATCCATTACGTGAAAATGCCGTGCATCATTTTCATGAGTTGTTGCGGAATGCCTATTCAAAAATGAAAGAGAAATAATGAACACCAAAAGCAAGCCGCTCGGTTTATGGACCGCCATTGCGCTGGTGGTCGGCAGCATGATTGGCTCAGGTGTTTTCTTACTACCGGCAACGCTGGCTTCCTTCGGTGCAGCCAGTTTACTGGGCTGGGGGCTAACACTTTTTGGCTCCCTATTACTCGCATTGGTATATTCCTGGCTATCAAAAAAAATCACTCGTACCGGCGGCTCGTACGCGTATTCTCATGAGGCTTTCGGGCCCGGCGCGGGGTTTTTTGTTGCTTGGAGCAACTGGATTTCAATGTGGTCAGGCAACGCTGCCCTTGCCGTAGCTTTCGCTGGCAGCTTGGGCTCAGTTTTTCCGGAAGCCACTTCAACACCAATACGCGCAGCCGTCTGCGCCTTAGCTGGATTATGGTTTTGCACCCTAGTCAATTGTGCCGGCGTTCGCGAAGCCGGTCGTGTGCAATTGATCATGACTATTCTAAAAATTGTGCCACTGATTTTGTTTGGCCTACTGGGTCTGGCTTACATCAAAGCCGACTCCTACCAACCATTCAACCCGAGCCATCAAGATTTATTTTCCGTAGCGACAACAACCGCTGCAATTACACTCTGGGCATTCCTAGGCTTTGAGGCAGCAACCATTCCGGCATCTTCTATCAAAGATCCGGAACGCACAGTGCCACGCGCAACGATTATTGGCATGCTCATAGCAGGCCTAGCCACCATGCTCACTTGCACCGTGGTGCTCGGTTTGTTGCCATCTGAGGTGCTGGTGAAATCTGCTGCGCCAATGGCCGATGCCGCAACACGTATATGGGGATCATCGGCTGGCTTGGCGATCGGCGTTATCGCCACCGTTTCATGTTTCGGCGCATTGAATGGTTGGGTTTTGTTGCAGGCACAGGTTCCTTTCGCTGCTGCTAAAGATAAATTATTCCCCTCGATATTCGGCAAAGTCGATGCACGCAACACGCCTATTGCGGGCCTGCTTATCAGCAGTCTTTTAGCGACGATGGTGTTGATCAGTAATTACTCCCAATCATTGGTTGAACTCTTCAAATACGCCATGCTACTGGCAACTGCTGCTGCCTTGTTGCCCTATGCCGTGAGTGTTGCGAGCTGGATAAAAATGAACCAGAAAGCACGCCCGATAAAACTCAGTGTTGCGGGTTTGGCAATGGTTTATGCCCTGTGGGCATTGATCGGCACCGGTAGTGAAGCACTGATTTGGGGTGCCGGACTATTACTGATGGGCGTTCCGGTATATTTATATCAGCGGTACAAAGTGTCATAGCAGCACTCACGAGTGCGAAAGCAGATTGCCGCAATATCTGATCTTTTTATGGACCTCTCGCCATGAGCAAAATCATCGCAGGTTTGTCGCGCTCGTGAGCGCTGCTACAACAATCACATCTCATCCTGCGGCTCGTAATTTTCTGCATGCTCCGGCACGGCAGGCAGCTTATCGCTGTGCGCCAGATACCACAGCCATAGAGCGTACGCCACCAGACTAAATGCGCCTGCTGCCAAGGCGAGATGCAATCCGCTATCGCTTAAAGCGGGCGACAACACTCCGGCAATTAAGGCATTAGATAATAAGCCGACACAGGCCTGCATGGACGATGCGGTACCGCGTTGACTGGGATACATGTCCAGAATCGCAATCGTCAAAATCGGAAACACCAGCGCTACACCAAAGGCACTTAATACAGTCGGTATTACAGCCCATGGCAAAGTAATATCGGTGACAAAAAAATTGTAGGGGATATTGACGGCGGCAGAAATTCCGCAGAAAAGAAAACCGATATTCGCCAGCCGAACGCCTGACATTTTTCCGGCCGCGCGACCGCTAAAGAATGCACCAATCACCATGCCGGCAATCGTCGGTACAAAAAAGTAACCGAACTGTTGCTCATTGAGTTTCAACATATCCAACACGAAAGCTGGAGCCGAGGTGATGTAGAGAAAAAGTGCACCAAAATTCGCCGTACCGGCTAACGCCAATAAACGAAAACGACGGTTCACGATAATAGTTTTATAAGCTTGAGTTAATGCCCTCACATTCAAAGGTAAACGTTTTTCGACCGGATGACTTTCCGGCAAGGTAAAAGCTGTCGCGAGTAATAAAAGCAAACCAAAAACTGAGAGAAACCAGAAAATCGCCTGCCAATTACTCCAGCCCAGAATCCAGCCGCCAATAATCGGGGCGATAGCAGGTGCAACACCGAAAATCATCGAGATATTGCTCATCAGACGCTGGGCGTCATCGCCATCAAGCGCGTCACGCACAATCGCACGGCCAACAATAAGACCCACACCCGCCGACAAGCCTTGAATCACACGAAAGAACAGCATCTGCGTCATTGTTGTCGATAAAGCACATCCAATTGATGCTAGTGTAAAAATCGCAATGCCGACCAGGATCACCGGCCTGCGACCCAGCGCGTCCGATAAAGGCCCGTGGAATAGCGACATCGCGGCATAACCCAATAAATAGAGGCTGATGGTTTGCTGCATAGCGACTTTATCGACTTGTAGCGCATTTCCCATGACCACAAAGGCGGGGAAAATCGTATCAATTGAAAATGGCCCCAACATGGCCAACGCACCTAAAATCAGGGCTAATCGTCGGCGCGAAATGCTTAAATGCTCGATAATCATTGCTTGAGTTTAGCAGCTCGTGCCCCATATCTCTAAAAAAGCAGACCTGACCCAATGAGTGCAGTTCCAGAAATCGTACCGACAAACGCCTTTAAAGAACGCAGCGTTACTGCGGTATTAAAAAGCCTTCTGCCCTTCCTCAAGCCCTACTCGCTGCGCATTGGGCTTGCACTTTTGTGCCTAGTATTCGCCAAACTCGCGAACCTGAGTTTGCCCTGGGTAATGAAACATATCGTTGACGATATGAACATTCAGAAAAGCGTGATGGTTTTGCCAGTGGCTTTATTGATGGCTTATGGTCTGGCACGAATTTCCATCACGATATTTACCGAACTGCGGCAAATTGTTTTTGCTCGTGTAATGGCGCGCAGCGCTCGTACTGTAATGCTGCAAGTGTTTCGTCATTTGCACAACTTGTCATTGCGTTTTCATTTGAATCGCAAAACCGGCGGTGTTTCGCGTGATGTTGAACGCGGCGGCAGTGCGATTTCCGATTTACTGGATTGGACGCTGTACACGATCTTCCCGACCATTCTTGAAGTGGCGATGGTAACCATTGTGCTGGTCATTGCTTATGATGTTGGCTTTGCCTTTATCACGCTGGGCACCTTGGTTGCCTACGTTACGTGGACAATCAACGTCACTGAATGGCGTACGCGTTTTTATCGCGCCGCCATGGAAGCCGATACGCAAGCCAGCTCACGGGCAGTCGATTCCTTATTGAATTTTGAAACCGTCAAATATTTCAATAATGAAAAGCTCGAAGCTTCACGCTACGACGTCAGCCTGCAACAAATGGAAGAAGCCACGGTCAAAAGCCTGAAGACGCTAGCAGTATTGAATGTCGGCCAAAGCCTGATCATTGCACTGGGGGTAACGGCAATGATGTGGCGCGCAGCATTGGGCGTGGTCAATGGCACGATGACCATCGGTGACTTGGTATTGGTCAATGCTTATCTTCTTCAATTGTCGGCACCGCTAAATTATCTCGGCATGATGTATCGCGAAGTAAAACAAGCACTGACCAATATTGATCGCCTGTTTGGCTTGCTCGATGAAGATCAGGAAGTGAAAGATAATCCCGGCGCTACGCCGTTGGATGCGCAACAAGCCAGCGTTGAATTCGACAATGTGCGTTTTTCCTATGACCCGCGCCGTGAAATTCTGCACGGCATCAGTTTCAAGATCGCCCCCGGAAAAACCTTGGCCGTGGTCGGTCATTCTGGCAGCGGTAAATCCACACTCTCGCGTTTGCTCTATCGTTTTTATGATGTGAATGAAGGCGCCATTCGCATCAACGGTACCGACGTTCGGGATTTAACCCAGGATTCGGTTCGCGCCTGCATCGGCATCGTGCCGCAGGACACCGTGTTGTTTAATGATGATATTCGCTACAACATTCGTTACGGCAAACCTGCTGCTAGCGATGAAGAAGTAGAAGCCGCCGCCAAGTCGGCGCAACTGCATAGATTTATCACCACCCTACCCGATGGCTACGCAAGCCCGGTCGGTGAACGTGGCTTGAAATTATCCGGTGGTGAAAAGCAACGAGTCGCCATTGCACGCGCCCTGCTGAAAAACCCGCCCATCATGATTTTCGATGAAGCCACCTCGGCCCTGGATTCCGCCAGTGAACGCGCCATTCAAACTGAACTCGACCGCATTGCTATCGGTCGCACCACCTTGATGATTGCCCATCGTTTATCCACCATAATGGATGCCGATGAAATTATCGTGCTCGATGCCGGAAAAATAATCGAACGCGGCACTCATTCGGATTTACTCGCCGCCAATTCGCACTACGCCAATATGTGGGCGCTGCAGCAACAACAGGAAGAAGCTTAGGGTGGGCACCGCCCACCTGCTCCCCAAAATTTCGCCGATCTAAAACTTCTTCGCTGACGCCGCAATCTCTTTCATATACCCCTTCTTTCAATACCGATGAAACGAAGAATAAGGCCAATCAACAGCACTCTTCACTAATCCATGCTTCACCGGATTCCAATGCACATAATCAATATGCCGATTGAAATCTTCTTGATCACGAATTTTATGTTCCCAGAAACGTCGCTGCCAGATACTGGATTCGCGATGTTTTTGGCGTGAGAAACTAATGGATGCTGGCCTTTCTTACAAAACTTTTGCGTGTTTTGAAAAACCCGCCTTGATTAATCCCCATCGTTTTGAAAAGTCAGCATCGCCTTCGGGCAATGTCCACACGCAATACAGGTGATCTAGCATTAAAACCCAAGCATTAATCTCGAATGGGTATTCGAGTTGTACTTTTTTTATAGAAGTCCGCAGAAGTTCTCTGGTGGATGCTTCTGTCAATATTCGTTGCCGATTGTAGGTTACTACTGTGAAGAAATAGCAAGCACCGGCTTGGTGTAGGCGAACATAGTTAGACACCGTGAACTCCGTTCGGTGGGCGGTGCCCACCCTACGATTGGAGTTTGTCGCTAGTGGAAATTGAAAGATGTAGGGCGAAATCCCATTCGGGTGTCGGAATTCTCTGCAATGAATCGGTGGGCGGTGCCCGCCCGAAAAATTAGAAATTCGGCAACGGCAAGTCGAAATATGGGCCCAGGAAGAAATACACACCTGCCAGCAAGATGAGAAACATCAGGGACTTGAACATGAATCCGACGATTTTCTTGATAAATAATGCGGCCACCACAATCAATACGATTCCGACGATGCTGATTAATTCCATGTATTTAGTTTCCTGATTATTCGATGCCATAGCTTAACGTTTTTGGCGATTTTTAGGTTAAAAACTCCTGATTTACACATTATGCGAACCCTTTTTGCCCTAGGCTTACTCTTATGCTTATAGACTCGAATCAGAGCAGAGGCTATGTCATGCTGCATTAGCTTATCCGCAACGAAGGTTGAATAAAAATGGCACTTGGCAAACAACAGCTAAAATGGCTGCTAGCAATCGTGGTGGTGGTGGCCGTGGTCGCTTTTTTCTATTTCGATCTTGGCCAGTGGCTTAGCCTAGAAAATTTGAAAATCCAACAAACCGCACTTTCGGCCTACGTCGAAGATCACTTCGTATTTTCGATCCTTGTATTCTTCGCTCTTTATGTAGCGGTTGCGGCGTTCTCTTTGCCTGGCGCTACAATTCTCACCTTGGCGGGCGGAGCAATATTCGGTTTGTTGACCGGTTTCGTCATTATCTCGTTCGCCAGCTCCATTGGTGCCCTGCTCGCTTTTCTCGGTGCCCGCTTTCTATTTCGTGATGCCATCAAAAAACGTTTCGCCGACAAACTCGCACCGATTGAAAAAGGTATCAAAAAAGACGGTGCATTTTATTTACTGAGCTTGAGACTGGTTCCACTCTTCCCATTCTTTGTGGTTAACCTACTAATGGGTCTGACCAATTTACCCGCCAGAACATTTTACTTTTTCAGCCAGCTTGGCATGATTCCCGGCACACTGGCCTTCGTTTATGCCGGCACGCAATTGGCAAAAATTCAAAGTGTGAAAGACGTGTTGTCGCCAGGGCTTATTACTGCTTTTGTAATACTCGGTTTGTTACCCATCACCATGCGTAAATTACTGCAATGGTTTAAGGAGAAAAAAAGTGCTCACTAAAAAGCCCAAGAAGTTCGAATACAACCTGATTGCCATTGGCGCAGGCTCGGCGGGATTAGTCAGCACTTATATTGGTGCTACTGTAAAAGCCAAAGTCGCATTGATTGAAAAACACAAAATGGGCGGCGATTGTTTAAATACCGGTTGCGTGCCGTCGAAAGCGCTTATCCGCTCGGCAAAACTATTGTACGAAGCCAGTAACAGCAAAAAATACGGTATCGAAAAATGTGACACCCAGTTTAATTTTTCCGACGTGATGGAACGTGTACAGAATGTCATCGGCAAAGTGGAACCGCATGATTCGGTCGAGCGCTACACCGGACTGGGCGTTGACTGCATTCAAGGCGAAGCAAAAATTGTGTCGCCGTGGGAAGTCGAAGTAAATGGCAAACGCCTGACGACACGCAGTATTGTTTTAGCAACTGGTGCTCGTCCACTTGTACCAAAAATTCCTGGTCTGGAAACCGTCGAGTATCTAACCAGTGACAATATCTGGAACCTGCGTGAACTACCCAAACGACTCGTGGTGTTGGGCGGCGGCCCGATTGGTTGCGAGTTGATACAGTGCTTCGCCCGTTTTGGATCGCAAGTGACGCAAGTAGAAATGGCTCCGCGTTTAATGCCGCGCGAAGACGCCGATGCCGCCGAAGAAGTAACACGGCAATTCAAATCCGAAGGCATCAATGTGGCCGTTGACCACAAAGCACTACGAGTTGAAAAAGATAATGATGGCGACGTACTGGTTTGCGAGCATCAAGGCAAAGAAGTGCGCTTCGGCTTCGACAAAATACTATTGGCACTTGGCCGCAAAGCCAATATCGAAGGCTTCGGTCTTGAAGAACTTGGCATCAAGATCAATCAACGCGGCACCATTGATGCCAACGAATTAATGCAAACCAATTATCCTAATATTTATGTTTGCGGCGACGCTGCCGGGCCATTTCAATTTACCCATGTTGCATCTCATCAGGCCTGGTATGCCGCCGTAAATGCACTGTTTGCTCCGTTCTGGAGTTTCAAGGCCGACTATCGCGTTATTCCTTGGGCAACGTTTACCGATCCGGAAGTCGCCCGCGTAGGACTATCCGAAGACGAGGCAAAACAGAAAAATATCGAAGTCGAAGTTACCCGATACGGTATTGATGATCTTGATCGCGCTATTGCCGATGGTAACGATCACGGCTTTGTCAAAGTATTAACTGCCCCGGGTAAAGATAAAATTCTCGGTGCCACTATTGTCGGCAGCCACGCCGGAGATTTACTAGCTGAATTTGTATTGGCGATGAAATGGGGCATCGGACTAAACAAATTACTCGGCACCATTCATATCTACCCCACCATGGCCGAAGCCAACAAATATGCCGCTGGTAATTGGAAGCGCGCGCATGCCCCTCAAACGGCCTTGCGTTGGGCCGAAAAATTCTTTCGCTGGCGCAGGGGCTAAACATGAAACATATTTTGGCACTGTTGTTTGCATTTTTTGCCACGACAGCACAGGCACAATCCGCTTTTGATCACGATCACACATCATGGACAAAACTACTTGCAAAGCATGTCGCTTGGAACACCACTGCAACCACTACCAAGCTTGACTACGCGGGCTTTAAGCGAGACAAGGCCACACTTAATATTTATCTGTTACAACTATCTGCGGTTAGCGAACCCGAATTTAAAAAATGGGCGCCCAATGAACAGAGAGCATTCTTGATTAATGCCTACAATGCCTACACCGTCGATCTGGTTGTTTCAAAATATCCGAATATCAAATCGATCAAGGATCTGGGAAGCCTTTTTCGCTCACCTTGGTCAAAAGCTTTTTTTGTCTTACTGGGTGAAAAACGAAGTCTTGATGACGTAGAACACAAACTGCTACGCGGCAGCAAAAATTTCGATGAACCAAGAATCCATTTTGCCGCCAATTGTGCATCGATAGGCTGCCCTGCCCTGCGACCAGAAGCTTTTAAAGCGAGCATCTTGGATGCCCAGCTTGAAGATCAAACAAAACGTTTCTTATCGGATCGTACCCGCAATCGTTTCGAAAAATCCAAAGACACGCTTTTGCTGTCGAGTATTTTCAAATGGTATGGCGACGATTTCGGTAAAGGCAAAAATTCAAAAAATCTGCACGAATTCCTAGCACGCTATGCGGGGTCATTAGGCATGACTAATTCGGAGAAAGCCAGACTTGCCAACAAGCAAATCAATATTGAATTTCTTGAATACGATTGGTCATTAAACAGGACTCAATAATGCTATTTGCAATCGCTATTTTTTTCAGCCTTTCTCTCGCCTTTGTCAACGGTGGCAACGATAATCTAAAAGGCGTTGCCACCCTGCTGGGCTCGAAGGTATTGGATTACCGTAAAGCCCTTTGGCTGGCCAGCATCAGCACGGCGCTCGGCGCACTCGCATCGATATTTCTCGCAGGGGCATTGATCACCGCTTTCGGTGGTAAAGGCCTGGTTCCCGATACCATCGTGCAATCAAGCTTATTCATAACCGCCGTTAGTGCTGCTGCTGCAATTACCATCGCATTGGCAACCCGCTTCGGACTTCCGGTTTCGACAACACATGCCTTAGTGGGTGGTTTATTGGGTGCAGGATTTGCCTTGGCTCCGGAAGCATTGAATGTTTCGGTTCTGGGAAAAACATTTTTCCTACCACTCTTGCTATCGCCACTGGTCGCTATTGTGCTTTGTCTTTTTTTGGCACCCTTGATGCGCAGGCTGGATAACTCTGCCATAGCAAAACAAGAACTCTGTGTGTGTGAAACTGAGACTTTACTTGCGGGGAATTCATTGGCAAGCACTTCGGTCGCACTTAGCATTGGCACGCAGGCAAACTGCCCGCCGATTACCCATGATGCCATTGTCCGTCTGCCGACATCAAAGGCTTTCGATTTGATTCATTGTTTGAGTGGCGCTACCGTCTGCTTTGCACGTGGTTTGAATGACACACCAAAAATGGCGGCCATTCTGATCGTTAGTGGGTTGGCAGGCTTGTCGTCCGTTATTGCTATTGGTATTGCGATGGTCATTGGTGGCATTCTTACTGCTCGACGGGTCGCCAAGACCATGTCCGAAGACATTACGAGTATGACCAACAACGAAGGCTTGTCAGCCAATATTGTGACTTCGAGCCTAGTGATTCTCGCTTCGAAATATGGTCTTCCGGTATCGACTACCCATGTTAGTTGCGGAGCACTTTTTGGTCTGGCGGCAGGCAATGGCCGCGGCCAACTGAAGACTATCTTCACCATCCTGCTCTCGTGGATTAGTACACTACCGCTTGCTGCAGCACTGGCTTTCCTTGCCGCCAATTTACTTCTTGTTTCAGGAGACATCTGATGTCAAACACATCATCCGAACTGGATTCAATCCAGAATTATTATGGCGAAGTCTTGTCGTCCAGCAGGGACTTGAAAACCTCCGCTTGCTGCCCTACCGAGGCCATGCCGGTTTATCTCCGTCCGCTGGTAATGGATATACACGAAGAAATTCGCGATCGATTTTATGGCTGCGGCTCTCCGATTCCCGTGGCTTTGAATGGCTGCACGGTGCTCGATTTAGGTTGCGGCACGGGTCGTGATGTTTATCTGCTTTCGCGTCTTGTTGGCGAAAACGGCCGTGTGATTGGCATTGATATGACAGCGGAACAATTAGCCCTTGCCAGAAAGCATCAGGTCTGGCACGCAGAGCGTTACGGCTTTGCAAAATCGAATGTGGAATTTCATGAAGGTTTCATTGAAGACTTGGCGACCGTTGGTATTGCTGACAACTCAGTGGACATTGTGGTGTCTAATTGCGTGCTGAATTTATCACCGGAAAAAGCCCGAGTCTTCAAGGAAATTTTTCGCGTCTTGAAACCCGGCGGCGAGCTTTATTTTTCCGATGTATTCGCCGACCGCCGTATTCCAGTGGCATTGCGAAATGATCCGGTGCTCCTGGGCGAATGTTTGTCCGGTGCGATGTATGTGGAAGACTTCCGTCGCACGCTGGCCGATTTCGGCTGCAAAGACGCCCGTATCATGTCGAGTAGCTTGTTGACGGTGGATGACGCGGACCTCAATAGAAAAATCGGCATGGTCGGCTTTACTTCAAAAACCGTTCGGGCCTTCAAAATTGAACTCGAAGACAAATGCGAAGATTTTGGCCAAGTGGCATATTACCGTGGCGGCATTGCAGAGTGCCCGACGTTCTTTGAGCTCGATGACCACCATCGCTTTGAAATTGATAGGCCTATGCTGGTCTGCGGCAATACCGCCGATATGATTGCTCAATCGCGGTTTGCATCTTACTTCCAGATTATTGGCGAAAAGGCGACGCACTATGGCATTTTTGATTGCGCCCCTGATGCAGGTAATTCTGCTAACGCAAGCAGTTCGGGCGCTTGTTGCTAAAATGTCCACGCTGCAAAAACTCAGCATTATTATTCCGTTCGCGCCAAATGATATGGCATGGGAGCTTTTGCTGTCGGATCTAAGAAATCTGTCTGAAACGACAGAAATAATTCTGGTCGCTGCAAGCAAAGAAACAAAACTGGAAGCGCAAGCATTCAAAGCAAACGTTGCGTTCACCGTGATCGACAGTGCCATGGGGCGTGCTCTGCAAATGAATGCCGGCGCCAAAATGGCGAAAAATCCCTGTCTCTGGTTTTTACATGCCGATTCAAGGCTGGATGCGCGTTGCTTGAGAGCCATTGATAATTTCGATTTCGTGAAATCGAAGCTGGGTTATTTTGGTTTACGTTTTCTTGATGATGGTCCGCGAACCATGGGTATCAATAGTTTTGGTGTCTGGTTTCGTTCCCGATTTTTAGGTATTGCGTTTGGCGATCAAGGCTTTGTCATTTCCAAATCCAATTTTGAAAAGCTTGGTATGTACCGCGAAGACCTGAGCTCAGGCGAAGACCATGCGCTGATTTGGATGGCCAGAAAAAATGGAGTGAAGCTAAAACACTTGAATGCCAGCATCAAAACTAGCGCCCGAAAATATGCACAATACGGCTGGGGCCAGACAACACGCAACCATTTACGTGAAACTTGGCGACAAGCTCGGCAATTTTCAAAACAAGCGAGAATATTATGAAAGGTGGACTAGCCATCTTCGTAAAAACACCCGGTGTTTCGCCATTGAAAACACGACTGGCCGCTGGTATTGGTTCTGCCAGCGAATCTTGGTATCGCATGGCAGCCCAAGCGGTGAAAAGTATTGCACTCGATGCACAAAAAAACATCGGCATCAATGCCTACTGGGCAGTGGCAGAAACTTCGGCATTGCAGCACGAACTCTGGCAATCTTTGCCACGCTTGGCGCAAGCGGATGCTGAAACTGAAGAGCTAGGCGAACGCATGGGCCGGGTTATGCGCATGCTAATTCGTCAGCATGGTTTTGGATTGTTGCTGGGTGCGGATGCACCGCAAATTTGCACGGATGATATTCAAACAGCGGCAGAATTTCTGGACGATGAAAATCCCCGGTTGGTGCTTGGGCCTGCTCGCGATGGCGGTTTTTGGTGCGTCGGTAGTAATTTCAAATTTCCGATCACACTTTGGCAAACGGTGATTTACAGCCAACCGAATACCTATGTCGATTTTATCGCTGCGTTTTCCCCTTTCGCGGAAATACTAAATCTCAGAACATTATCGGATGTCGATGAAGTTACCGACCTAGCATTGTGCCATCTGGAATTAGAAGCACTTGACAATGCCACACCCGAACAACGGGCTCTGCTGGAAGCATTCCACTCCTTCGGGTTGCCAGCATGACAATCCCTCAGGAGAACTTAATCGGTGCTTGGGCACAGCTGGGGATTTTCATCGGCCTGCTTGTTTTGCTTCCCGTCCTAGAATATTTTTTCTTCCGGCGGCCTTCCGGGCACAAGGCAA
>Ga0105044_10008872_pt1 | contig 13785 bp, 9 predicted proteins | sample MAT01_FD_78092 | JGI IMG/M metagenome (GOLD analysis project Ga0105044, IMG submission 78092) | Freshwater microbial communities from Lake Fryxell liftoff mats and glacier meltwater in Antarctica - MAT-01 | ecosystem: Environmental > Aquatic > Freshwater > Ice > Liftoff microbial mat | place...
GACAGCAGCATCAGAAAAGCATGCTGAGTTTCCGTAGGCAACAGGCTGGTCGTTTTCCAGGTATCCTGAACGGCATGTCCATCGGAGGCCAGTTGCGTAGCTGTCCATCCGGGAAGCAGCCGTTCGTACTCGGGTGAGATCTTTGCGAGCACAGCCGGAGCGAGTGGAATCGTCTGAAACCAGACCAGCAGCAAACCGGCGACAATCAATGGTTCGACGGCCAGTAAGACCAGACGCCCGCCGGTGCGAATTTTATGCAGGCTCCAGACGCAACCCAGCGCCAGTGCCAGCGTGATCAGAATCCGATGTCCCCACGCCTCGCGACCACCCATGATGAATGGAAAAATCACGATCAATGCAACGAGGATCGCATCCGTCAACAGCAGCAGTTTCGGTCCCTGCAGAAACGCCATCCCCGGCCCCGCATTGAAGCGGACGAGTTGCGGAATTCGCGGTGATCGGCGTGTGTGTCGGGAAGCCATGAGCTACGCGGCGCGATTCCTTTCATGCAGATCCGCCTCACGGCTTTTCCCGGAAGCCAGAGCCGACAGGCCGCTGGCAACGTCGTGTTCAGACTGTTCCTCATGTTCGTTTTCGTGGCCATAGCCGTAACCATAACCGTAACCGTAACCATAGCCATCGGTGTCGGTTGTCGTCAGGTGGTTGATGACAACGCCCAGCAGCGTACAACCCAGAGTCTGCAACGTCTCTGTCGCGCGAATCACCATACGGCGGCGGTCTTTGTCAGGCCGCACGACAAGAATCACGGCATCGACCAGACGACCGACGATCGCCGGATCACTCACGGCCAGGACCGGCGGAGCATCCACGATAATCTGATCGTACTTTGTTTCTGCCCATGCCAGCATGTTCGAAAACCGCTCGGACGAGAGTAATTCTGCCGGATTCACGGGGCGCGGTCCGCAGGAGATCACGTCCAGACCCTTGACGTCCGATTTACGCAGATTGCGTTCGATGGATACTTCCAGTTCATCGCTGTCGCGCAGAATTTTTGACAACCCGGTGTCGTCGCGCAGGCCGAGCAAAGTTGAGAGTCCAGGACGCCGCATGTCTGCATCTATGATCAGCGTGCGTTTGCCGGATTGAGCGAAAGCCACTGCCAGATTGGAAGAGACCGTGGTCTTGCCGTCGCCAGGTTCGGTACTCGTACAAACCAGACGATTGGTATCCTGTGGCGAAAACTCGATGCTCGTCCGGAGTGCTCGAAACGCTTCGACTTCCTTCGAGTGCGGTTTCGAATGGCACATGACAGCCGCAAACCCTTCCCCCTGCAGTTCTTCCATTCGTGGAATCATCGATAAGACCTGCGTATCGAGCTGCAGCTTGAGTTCTTCCGGAGTGCGGAAGCGGTCATCCATGATGTCCAGAACCCAGCTGCTGCCAAGTCCGGCGACGGACCCGAGCATCAGCGACAGCATACCGGTAATCGCCAGGCGAGGGTTGACGGGGCGGGTCGACAGGGTTGGCTTCCGAGCAACAATCGTAATCACCATCTTGTCCTTGTTAATTCCAATCCCATCGACCTGATTCTGGTATGCCTGGATCCGTTCACTCAGGCGCAGTATTTCACGTTCATTTCTGGCAAGGTCCGCGAGAATCTGGCCCAGCCGTTGCGCCTTGTTTTTTTCGGTCTCGAGCTGCTGACGGATGGCCTGTTCATTCTGCAGATTGGATTCCATCTGCTGGCGGAGATGCTGGATCATGCGGGGCGCGAGCTCCGTTTGTGCCAGCCGTTTCATTTCCTGCTGTTGCTGGCGGGGATAGTCCTGCAGGTATTTGTTCTTGAGCTGAATGTTCTCCTTGAGCGCCTTGATTCTTGAGTGATTTTCTCCATACCGGGTGCGGGCATCGCTGAGCTGGCTCTCCAGTTCCAGCAGCTCCTGATTGATTCGCTGAATCAGAAACGCATCCTGAGATCCCAGACCCATGGACAGGTCGCTCAACTGGCGTCCGGCGGTGTCGAGAGTCTTGTTGGCGAACTGCAGAATGTCTTCACGGCTGGCGATTGCCCGCAGCAGGCCATCGTACTGTGTGCGAGACTGTTCAGAGATCCGGCGGGCGGCAGAATAGTCGATGTTCAGGAGTCGGATCGTTTCTGACACGATGCTCAGGCCGGAATTCTTGTCCCCCGTTTCAACAAGTTCCGGAGCCGAATTCCGCAGCTTCAGATGTTCTGCTTCGGCCTGAGTCAGCCGCTCGTTATCGTCCTTCAGCTGCTGTTTCAGTTTTCGAATACTGTCTTCCGAAGATCCGTTGTGTGTGTCATCCAGAAACTCCACGTAAGCCGCCAACATATATCTCAGAACTGCCTGTGCGGCTCTGGGCTCTTTGGATTTATAACTCAGGTCCAGAACGGTGGTATTGAACGCGCAGGAAACTGAAAGATTGTCCTTGATGGTCCGTACCCATTGGCCTTCCGGATAACCAGCAAGATCGACTCGGGCGTTTTTGGGAAGCGTTTTGAGCGCACGGACGATAACTTCGTCGCGCGACATCAGCTCGATGAAGGTCGGCATGTCGCTGTTGGGACTGCTGCCGGTATTCTGCGTTTCTTCCGTGACGTTTCCACCCCTACGGACAATGTACAACGATGCATTTGACTGATAGATTCGCTGCGCGGTGATGAAATACGCCGCCCCGGCGATGCAGGAGATCACGAGTGTCGCAATCAGGATTCCGCTTCGCAGTCGAACGGTGCGCAGAAAACGGAACATCAGATGCAAAGTGGATGCGGCGGTATTCTGCCCGTGTTCCTGCATTCCAGGCATGTAATTTTCCGGACCCGACATTTCGTACGGCCTCCCTGCCGTTTTCACATAGTAGACCTCACTCTCCGAGTGAGGCAGGCCGCAAAACGCGGCCTTTGGCATTCGTCACTCAGAGAGTGACGGCTACTTTAACTGAAAATCGAGTGCCATCGGGCTAGCGCCCCGCGGCTGATTAGTAAACTCAACCACCACAGACCACTAGAAAACCCTTGTTGAACCATTGACTCCAAATCGAATGATGTTCAGTACTTCCATCACGACAGTGGCTGGCGTATGTGCCACCTTGACAACATCACCCGGCCCCAGCAGGACGTTCGAATCTGTGCTGTGGGTTGCCGCACGATAGCTGACTTCAATCACCGTCGGATCCTGCCCCGGAACCGGTTTGCGTTTGACATAGATTTTGTTGGCAAGCTGATTCGAAATGCCGCCCGCAAGCGCAATCGCATCCAACAGATACAGATCCTCACCGACCGGGATTTCATAACGATTCGGGAGCTTCACCAGACCCTGAACATTGATCGTTTCCGGGTCCCGTTTCTCAACCATAATCACGCCGCCGTCTGCGACGTAGTAATGACCTTCGCCGGATTCGGCGGCGGAGATCAAGTTGATTGAATAGGATTCCATATCACCACTGGTCGTCGCAGAATCATCTGTTGTGCTGCTCACGTTGGAATACGGCGTTGTCGGATCACCAGCAATCGCCGGACGTTTGCCGCGCGTCTGAGTGACCGGATTCCGCACTTCGATATTTTCGCCGGCGTCATCGGCCAGTCCCTCAGCGGCTGCGAGAGCGGATACAACATCGCTTGAATTCGGCGGCAACTTGTGGGTTCCAGGCCTTTTCACGGCTCCCAGCACACGCACGATGTTCATCCGGCGATCCGTAACGCGAACCGTTACGGACGGGTTGTTGATATACAATCCCTGGCTGATGGCTGCCGCGCGGATCAATGTTTCGGCACCGGAAGGTTCAATCCCGACCACGTTCACTGAACCAATTTCCGGAAGACTGATCGTGCCGTCGGCGGACACACGCCCCCCCAATATCGACTGATCTTTTTCGCTCAGCCCGGCGGCGATCTTGACTTCCAGGAGGTCACCAGTATTGATTGTGTCACTGTCGCCTGCACCGCCAGCCAGACGCGTCATATCCACAGTGTGCGTTTTCGGTCGCTCAACCAAACGCATACTGGCGGGCAGTTTCTCGCCAAAGATTGAGCGCTCAGCGTAATAGTGATTCGCCCCATGACACCCTGTCAGCGACAGGCAAATGATCGTCAGTAGTCCCACAACACGTCTCCCGCTGAAACACTTCGCCGTCGTTTCGCGCAAACATCCAGCGTTCCCTGCACGTGGCAGTGGTTCTGAAATTGTTTTCCTGCGATCGAAGTGACTGCGGAGCATGGATCACAACTTGTTTGACGCGAATTAACAAAATCAACCAAAGCCAAAATCACTTCATACGGCGATATCGCCTGCTGAATCTGATGTCAGGATTCGGTGATGTCTGAAATTCGTGTGAGTTTCGAACACAGACGACCCGCGAAAACGGTATTGCCTGCGCTGGAGAGAGAGGAATGTACGAGGAGAATTGGAAGGGATGGTCGCTGGAAAATCCGCGAGAAGAATGCCGGTTGAATCTGAGTGTTTCGTGCCGGAATTCGTGATTTTCCAGATGACCTGCCGCGCGTCGCCAGACAAATGAACGTCTCTTGATCGAGCAACAGGTCGAGTTTTACGGAAAAAACGGGGGTGCGGTCAAGACGAACCTGATGAACAGCGTTGATCCGTAAGTCATTGCCTATAAATCACTTATGTAAAAAGAACTGTTTAGCGAAGTCGTCCAGCCTCGAAAATGTGGCAACTTCTGCGCGAGATCGCTGCATCACGGAATTTATTTTCGACGGGATTTGCGTTCCGCACGCTTCTGCTTTGTCTGTTCGTCCACTGCCCGGATGAGATTCAGAATGCTGCCGGGCAAATCCTGTTTCACCTGTTCGCGATCCTGGCTTCCTGCATTCTGCATGAGGTCAATGACCGCCGATGGCAGCGACGGCGCTTCTTCTGTGTACTGTGCCGGAGCGATGCGTTTGGTCAGATCGCCGAGCAGATTCATGCCTTCCGGCAATTGCAGCTTTGGTTCGGAAACAGTTCCTACCACGCGCAACTGCATCGGTGCCGCCGAAAGCTGCGACAACAGTACCAGTAACGGACGTCCGGCTGGCACAATTTTTGGCACATTCAGCGTGAGTAACAGATCCAGTGTTTCATCCAGACGGACGATGCCGGACGACGTGATTGTCAGATCCTGAGCGAGCTGTGGCAGCAAAAATACCAGACCTTCATGTGCGATGCCGTCTTTTGAGACAGAAAACTGAACCGTCGAATCGTGAAGGATCTGAATCTGGTCAGGCAGCGAAGTACCGCTCACCTGCCCGATCAGTGCAGTCAGTTGCCGTGTCCAGTGTTCCTTCAGTCGAGCTTCGAGAACATGAAATTCAGCGCGACCACGAATCGGGAAGCTTTTGCTTTTGCTTTCGCTTTCGCCGTGTTCCGTGCCTGATATCTCGCCTGAATTTATATCTGATACAGGATTTTCGTCGAGCGGAATATGTATCTCATCCAGCCAGACAGACGCACTTCCGGACAATGCTGTTGACTGTGCCAGCACGGGCGCGATCAACGCCAGATTCTGCTGAGAGTGCGATTCGGAAAGCACTTCGTGGTCCAGTACCTGAACAGGATCGATGTTGAGCATTCGATGACCATCGACGTCCGGGCCGATATCTCCCGTGATTGTCAGTCGGCTCAAATCCAAAATCGGGATCGCGCGCCAGGGAACGCTGAGCTCCAGCGAACTGTCTTCGATGCGAAACGACAATTCGGATTTTGAAGGCTTAACCCTGCCCTTCAAGGGCCACTGACCATCAGCATTCAGCTGCACTTTGAGGGACGATTTTACGAGTCGGATTTCACCAATATGAACCGGGTCAGTGATCAAGGACAGCAGACCTTTTGCTGTTCGGATCTCCTTCACGGTCCACACGACGTGTCCGTCCGCATCCGCGATGCGGACGTCGTGGAAAACCAGCGGAGCAAACCATCCGCCCGTGGCCGATTCCGCCGTGGCCGTCAATTCTTCGTTGTCGATTGCTGAATTCAGTACTCTGTTTCGCATGGCCGTTGCGGTCAGGACCATCGGTATCGCGCAGACACCGGCACTCAACATTGAGAGAATGATCGATGTTGCAACGACGCCACGCCGCTTCCAGAATTGGGATTTTCTATGCGCAGGCATTGTCTGAGCCGATCGTATTGAGACTTCCTCTGTCGTCATCTGCAGTACTTCCTCTTCGAGACCGTCAACACTTCCGCGCAGTCCGAACGCGGATCGTCAGCAATTGGCCTTGCCAACGACATTGTAACACGGTCACCCGTTGAAAGTATCGATTTCGTGCTGCAACGACGGGAACAGTCATGGTTCGTTCGAAATACCGGTTCCCATTGCCTACACTCCAAAAAACGCGAACAAGATCCCTCTGTTCTGCTGTCCAACGCGTTTCGGCATACCGTCCTCTATTGAGATATTTGATCGACTATGAATCCCACTTCGCAGGAAATACTCGCCACAGTCTTGTTCGCATGTGCAGTGATCCATACGTTTTGCGTCAAGCAATTTGCCAAATGGGCTCACAAATACCCGGAAGGCTCGGTTGGCGAAAATCTCTTTCACTTCCTTGCTGAAACGGAAGTCGTTTTCGGTCTTTGGGCCTCGGCGCTATTCGTCGGAATCGCGGTCCTGAATGGTTCGATCCATGCTGCCGTCGAGTACATCGATTCGCTCAAGGAAAACTATGCAGAACCAAAATTTGTGCTCGTCGTCATGGTCGTGGCGGCCACCAGGCCCATTGTCAATCTGGCTGAGGGGATCATTCTGTGGATTGCCCGACTGCTGCCATTCAAAGAGAGTGTTTCCTTTTACTTTGCCGCTCTTTCATTCGGTCCGTTGTTTGGTTCGTTCATTACGGAACCAGCAGCAATGACACTGCTGGCGTTGCTGCTCAAGCGGCGTTACTTTGACGGTAATATCGGTAAATTGCTGGCCTATTCAACGATCGGCCTGCTGTTCGTCAATGTTTCGATAGGCGGCACTTTGACGCACTTTGCAGCTCCGCCTGTGCTGATGGTGGCGACCCCCTGGAATTGGGGAACCGTCTTTATGGCCTCCACGTTTGGATGGCGTGGAGCGGCAAGCTGCCTGTGTTCGGCTGTGCTGATCACCTTGGTCTTCTGGAAACAGCTCAATGCTGTCGAACAGGACACTACGAAGCCTCAACAGATTCCCCATTGGCTGACGGCATTGCATCTCATGTTTCTCGCATCGGTCGTCGGATTTGCACATCATCCAGACATCTTTTTTGGCATCTTCATGATCTTTCTGGGGCTGGTCACAGCAACTCATGAATATCAGGATTCTTTGAAGCTGCGAGAAGGACTGTTGGTCGGATTCTTCCTTGCGGGTCTGGTCACGCTGGGTAAGCCACAATCCTGGTGGCTTGAACCCCTCCTGAATAACAGCCAAATGACGGCGGCAAAACTGTATTTTGGTGCAATCGCACTGACAGCAATCACCGACAATGCCGCCTTGACGTATCTCGGAACTCAGGTTCCAGGCATTTCCAGTGAGCTGAAATATGCTCTGGTGGCTGGTGCCGTTTCAGGCGGAGGTCTGACCGTGATCGCCAATGCCCCGAATCCTGCGGGGGCGGGAATCCTGCAGTCGTCTCGAGCGTTTGGTGAAACTGGGCTCAGCCCGGTGGGACTGCTGTTGGGTGCCACGCCTCCCACTTTGGTGGCGATCGCGTTTTTCTGGCTGATCGGGTAATGGCGAGCGGAGTGGCGTGATCCCAATGAGACTCGATTTCGCATAGTAGACCTCACTCTCCGAGTGGGGCAGGCCGCAAAACGCGGCCTTTGGCATTCGTCACTCAGAGAATGACGAGTACTGCAATCGCAAATCGAGAATCATTGGGCGTCAGCCCTCCGGTATTCTGCGATCGTTCCGCCAAAACGACTGCGAAATGTACCGGCAAGCTGATGCATTGCCGCTCGCCGATACCAGAACTCAGATCGCCCGCAGCACTGCGGCAGCGCTCTGGCCCATCGCCGTGCGATTGACTGTCACGGCGGTGCGGTTTCGCATGCGGACAGCCTCGCCGCGCACCACGTTCAGACCACAGCGAGGGTCGGGGATTTCGTAGTTGAGTGTGGCTGGGACATAACCGTGCTTCAATGATAACAAAGTCCCGGCGAGTTCGACGGCACCGGCACCAGCATCAAAATGACCGACATAACTTTTCAATGCAGTCACGGGCACGTGCATGGTGTAATTGCCAAGCACACGATGATAGGCTCGTGCTTCGACGATATCATCCGGCTGAGTACTCTTGCCCTGAGCATTGATGTGTCCCAGTTCATTCGGTCGCACGCCTGATTGTCGCAATGCAGATTCCATGGCTCGCACAAGCCCCAGACCGGCCGCTTCATTCGCCGCACCACGCCCATCGCAACCCGCGCCTGTGCCAAGGATTTCCGCGTAGATCTCCGCGCCGCGTGCGACTGCGTGTGCATAGCTTTCCACCATGAACGACGCCGCACCTTCACCAACCACAGCGCCTTCGCGTTCGAAGTCGAACGGTCGACAGGCACGCTTCGGATCATCAGATCGACGCGATAAGCCTTCAAAGCTATGGAACTTCGCAATATCCACCGGATGAATGTTCGAACTGCAGGCACCCACAATCATGCAGTCGGCGCGATCGGCTGCGATCACACGCACCGCTTCCGACAACGCCAGCAAAGCCGATGCGTCCCGGCAGGTAATTGTATTATTGGGCCCACAGGCATTGTGATCGATGGAAACGTGGCTGGCAGGCATATTCGGCATCTGACGCAGCAACCACAACGGAGCGATTTCAGCCAGTGCTTTCTGGCCCCATTGACTGACGTCAATGCCGCCTTCTGCCTGACAGATTTCTGCTGCGGCAGCGAGTTCACTGGGGTGACAGGTCATGCGCCCGGAACCAAATACGACACCAAAACGTTCAGGATCTACCATCCCGGTTGCCAGGCACGAATCTTTCACCGCCAGATTGGACGATGCAACGCCCAGCTGAATCGCCCGAGTCATCACTTTCACGAATTTCTTGTCGCGAAGATAGTCGGCAGGATGAAAATCGCGAACTTCGGCACCAAATGCCGAAGGCAGTCCATCAGACGGCATCGATTGCAGGAAACCGATCCCGGATCGGCTGTGGACAAGACTGTCCCAGAAATTTTCGTTACCGATGCCAATGGGTGAAACCACACCGACACCCGTCACAACGACCCGGATTCTGTTGCGCCCAGCCATGGAAACGCCTCACATCAGACACCTGCATCGCGATTCAACACTTTGCAGATGTGACCCATCTTGGATTCATCGGAAAATCCTTTCCGATGAAAGATCGGCCCTGTTTCCCCACGAACTCAAGGCTGATCGTATGCGACATCCCGCCTTACCCTCGTGCATCTCATTGCCCCCGCAAAGAAATGTTTCGGCGATCCGGCTTTCAATGATGTCGGCAAATTCTGTGTTCGAATACAAAGCATCCCCGCTCCAGTACCGAGTCACAGAACTTTCACGTTGGTGATTACACGCCTATCGGGGCAAACTGTCAAGTCGTCATTTCACCATCAAACCCTCTTCGCAATTCTGCGAACCTGTTCTCATGTTCAATATGGTGAGAATCTATCGCTCGACCTAACTGGACAGCGCCACTGATCGCCAAAAGTAGCCCGAAGCGTAAGCGAGGGAACGAGTTGCGTCATATCCCACGCTGACGCTTCGGGTTACAAAAACACTCAGATTTCTCTAAAATTGCCTCCGTCCAACTACAGAACTCCCAGCAATTTAAGGAATTCTCGGCAAAAATCAGGGTGTGCGGGCCAAGCCGGGGCGGTGACGAGATTCTTATCAACGAGAGCCTTGTCGATCGCAATTTGGGAATAAGTTCCGCCAGCCAGCGTAATCTCAGGACCACACGCGGGATACGCAGTACAAGTCCGGCCTTTCACAATGCCCGCCGCCGTGAGAATCTGCAGTCCATGACAGATGGCGGCAATCGGCTTATTGGATTTATCGAACTGACGCACAATTTCCAGGACGCGCATGTTGAGTCGCAGGTATTCCGGTGCCCGTCCCCCAGGAATCAATAGCCCGTCGTAGTCGGCCTCATTGACCGTGGCGAAGTCGGCGTTCAGCGTAAAGTTGTGACCCGGCTTTTCGCTGTAAGTCTGATCGCCTTCGAAATCGTGAATCGCCGTACGAATCCTGTCCCCCGCTTTCTTGTCAGGACAAACGGCATCAACCTGAACGCCCACTGTCAACAGCGTCTGAAACGGCACCATGATCTCGTAGTCCTCCACGAAGTCTCCGGCAATTAAGAGTACTCGTTTGGGCTTCATCTGAGAGTCCTTGTTGTTGAGTGTTTACTGAATGCTCAAGTCGATGTCGTGGAGCCTGATTGGACAGCGCCAGTTTTTGCGGAAACCGAGCGTTTTTGCAACCCGAAGCGTCAGCGAGGGATTGTACCTGACTTGTTCCCTCGCTGACGCTTCGGGTTACTATTTCGGAAAAGTGGCGCTGTCCAACTAAACCTCACAGCGATTCCATAAACGCCGCTGTCTGTAACGAAGCTTCGCTTCTCATCTGCCAGTGCAGCAGATGGCCGGCTGTCGGAAAATCAATCCGCGTGCAATCGTACAACTGGCCGACCAGGCGATCAGCATCGTCTGCGGGCAACATGCCTCCCAACGCCGTGTTGCCGCGGAGGAGCAGTGTGGGGCAACGGATCGCCCCGAAGATCGACTCCGCGTCGTAGCCCTCCTGCCAGTCGTCTTCCAGAATTGTCCTGATGACGTTTGGGTCGAGTTGCCGCACACAACTGGCCGTAAATCGCAGAGAAACTGCGTCGCGCACGTCGCCAAGTTTCATGGTGCGACCGTCCGCCGTGGGCTTCATGGGGACGTCTCGTAGTTGCGACGCGATTTCACGTGACGAAAGATCCATGCGACCGGCCCATTGCCGCATCGCCACAAAAGTCGGATGGTAGTTTGTCGCCTCAAGGTTCTGCCAATACCCCATCGACGGCGGATCTTCCAGAACGATGGCCGACACCGCATCGGGCATCTGCGCAGCGACCGCAGCCGCGACGAGAGACCCGAGCGAATGTCCGTATACGATTGTGGGATGACCGATCGCCTGCAAAGCGGCCACTGCGTCGTGGACGTAATCCGTCACATGATATCGCGTGTCTGCCCGACCTGACTGACCGTGGCCTCGAAAATCAATCGCCGAAATCGTCAATTGATCCGGCAGCATGGCAGCAAACGGAGAAAAAGTCCGCCCTGCTCTGGCGACTCCGTGCAGCATGAGCACGTCACGTCCGCCACCGGATTTCAGTTCGAACATATGGATGGAAACACCGTCGCCGGTCGTAAGTTCCTGATTGGGCATGTAAAGTCCTTCACCATTTGGTCCGCCGAAGCACTCGTTGTTCTAAGGGCAAGTTGTAACATATTCGCCGAATCCCAGGCGGCCCGATCTTATGCGAATTCATCGCCTTACCGCATTTCAGATTCCCATCGCTTTGAAGAAGCCCGTGCGTCATGCGTCGCACGAGCGTCGAGAAAACGAAACGCTCATCCTGCGCTGCGTGATGGACAACGGCAGTTGCGGTTGGGGCGAGGGCTTGCCGCGACCGTATGTGACCGGCGAATCCATTGATTCCGTGTGGCGGCATCTGGAACAGACCGACTTTACACCTCTCCGCGATGCCACGTTTTCCAGTGTCGCCGATGCCAGCCTTGCAATCGATGACTTTCGGTTCGCAGACGTGGCGGCTGATCCGGGCATTGACGTTCGCGAGTGTTTCGGCAACTCCGTCCGCTGTGCGCTGGAACTGGCGATCCTTGATGCCGCGTGCCATGCGGATCAGATCAGTCTGGGTGATTTCATACTGCAGCATCCCGCAGCGATCAGCTTTGCGAAACCCTGCGACGCAGTTTTCTACAGCGGTGCCGTAACGTCCATGACGCCGCGAGGTCAGTGGATCTCGGCGCTCAGGATGAAGTTGTTTGCGTTTCGTCAGGTGAAAATCAAGGTAGGTGCCGATGGCATCAGTGACATCGATTTACTGCGACGTGTGCGGAGGATTGTCGGGCGCAACGTGGATCTGCGACTGGATGCGAATGAAGCCTGGCATTGCGATGAAGTGGCTTCAAAAATTTCTCCGCTGATGCCATTTCTGCCGACCAGTCTGGAACAACCGGTCCCGCATCGTGAAGTTGCGGGACTCCGGCAGGTACGATCGGAAATCAACATCCCGATCATGCTCGACGAATCCCTGTGCTGCCGTGAAGACGCCGCGCGGGCCATCGCTGGTGAAATGTGCGATTTGTTCAATATTCGACTTTCCAAATGCGGCGGGATTTCCCGGTCACTTGAACTCGTGGCTTTCGCGCGTCAGCATGACATCGGCTATCAATTGGGTTGTCAGGTTGGCGAGACGGGGATTCTTTCTGCCGCCGGTCGCCACTTCGCCTGCAACGTGCCGGACATTCGTTATCTGGAAGGCAGCTTCGATCGATTTCTGGTGCGCGAATCGCTCACGGAACAGAACCTGACATTCCGCTACGGCGGCAAAGGCACGCGACTGCATGGCTACGGACTGTCCATCGACGTGAACGAATGCAGAGTCCGCGAGCTGGCGGTGCGGATACTGGAAATCATTGCACCGTAGTTGTTTGGCGTGAGCCACCGGAATCCGAACCATGACGGGTTGAAGGGCGTTTGGCAATTGAGTGACGACGGATCGTGAACCTGCCGGTTACCCGGAACACTACACTCACTTCTTGTGTTTGTTTGCAATTACGGAGTCTTCTTCGAACCTTGCTACCGGCCGGATGTACTCTGATCGGTACGTGTCCTCGGGGCCTGTTGACAGACACACTTCAGCAAGTAACAATCGTCCTTCCTTAATGCACTTTAGGCGAAGAATTCATCGCCATTGGCAATTGATATTTTGAGAAAGACCGAGGCTCACGACAATGATTTGGAGGTTACGAAGCTTCTAAAACACCGAAGGAGCCACGGATGGCCAAGGATAAGAAACAGTCGAAGGGTCCGCAAGCGAAACACAGAACGAAGAGCCGTTCATCGCAGCATGACAAGCGAAAGCGACTCGACACACCAAATCCTCGGCGGCGGCAGCAGCAGCAGATGACAAGCGAAAGCGACTGGACACACCGAATCCTCGGCGGAAGAAGACGTCGAAGGCGAAGGTGCCGCTGACCGGCGCGATGGCGGATCTGGTTAAGTCGATGGCTGGCATGTTGGATGCTCGCATGGCGTTCCGGCTTTCGATCATCATGGCCGGGATGATGCTGGCCGATGGCGAATGGATGTACGGACACAACTGGGTGTCGCTGAGTTTCCTGGCGACGCATCCGCTGTGGGGAGTAATCGCATTCCCGTTGCGATCGCTGGTGTCTGTGCGCGAGAAGGACGTGCCGGCGCTGGAAGCGAAATATGGCTGGAAATTCCGCACGAAACTGGAACTGGCGGTCAGTCTCGTGACATGGTTCGTAACGTCTGTTCGTGTGCTGGACATCGAGTGCAAAATCTGGCTTGTGACCGATGGCTCTCATGCGGACGGCTGGAAATCTATGACGTATCAATGTCGCGGTTCGATGGTGACGCGGGAGCACAGAACTTTCCTGGCGACTTCGCGCCTTGTGAGCGGCGTCATCCACGTTGTGATCGTGCGCTTTGACGATGGGGGCTGGCCGGCCCAGGAGCGTTCGAGATTTTAGTGTCGTCTTTCGCTCCGCGAAAGCAACGCAACTTTCGCAGAGCGAAAGGCGACAATCGGACAGTAATTTCTCGAGC
>Ga0105044_10008877_pt1 | contig 13783 bp, 12 predicted proteins | sample MAT01_FD_78092 | JGI IMG/M metagenome (GOLD analysis project Ga0105044, IMG submission 78092) | Freshwater microbial communities from Lake Fryxell liftoff mats and glacier meltwater in Antarctica - MAT-01 | ecosystem: Environmental > Aquatic > Freshwater > Ice > Liftoff microbial mat | place...
CCCCAATAGATATCTGTGCGCGGCAGTAAATCCGCGTACACCTCCATCAGGTGCATGTCGAAGAAGGGCTGTGTGAAGAAGCCTTTTGCCCCGGCCTCCAGTTTTTCCATGGCATAGCGATATTCGGCTTGGAATGACTGGCGATAGGGGTCAATCGCGGCGTAGACATCCCAGGTTGGATGCTCACGGCAGATCTTTTTGATCATGCCGATGCTGTCATTGGGATGTACCGCGTGCAGATCATTCTTTGAGATATCGCCTGTGACCACCAGCACCGACGTGATCCCCGCCTTCTCGAAGGTCTCAAGGAAGGGCAGCGGCTTATGCAGATCAAAATCCACCGCTCGTATATGTGGGATCGCCAGGGGATAATGGGCTTTTGCGACGGCACAGGCGGCCCAACTCCGCACTTTAAAGCGCAGAATATCAGGAATATTGATCATATTGACCTGGGGCAACGATTCCCGAATCACGGCCAGTTCAGCATGAACCGTGTCTTCGTCACGGGGCACAATCTCGATGGAGATATTCATTAGCGTAAGAGCTTTCGATAGGCAGCTATTTTGGCAGAAAGAGCGTATCGGATTGCTCGATCTCTGCCAAGCCTTGAATTTTGTCGGGCGCTGTGGGCAAAGGGGTGATTTTGTGGTGGGCGACATATGTGTCGCCCTTTATGCATCCTATTTCTACAAGGCACAGCGGGTTTTCCACCCCTATCCCCCGATTCTCTCAAACTCCGCCACCGTCGCGCCGTCCAGATTAGCCCGCACGCGATGCGCCTGCCTGACGCGCTCATACGGCCCAAGCCCCACCGTCCAGAAGCCGCCATCACGCGCCGCTTTGACCCCGGCTTCGGCATCCTCAAACACAATGCACTCCGTCGGATTGAAGCCCATACCGCCCGCCACCCAGATGAAGAGATCCGGCGCGGGCTTCTGGTTCACGACGCTCGCGCCATCACCAAGCACATCCAGCAGCGCCATGATTTGCAACTTTTCGCACACATCACGGGCGTTTTTGCTCGCTGATCCCAATCCGATTTTGATGCCCGCCGCATGAGCCTCGTGCAAGAAATCGCTCACCCCCACCAGCAGGTCGGCAGGCTGAATCTCGGTCAAAAAGTCACGGTAATAATTATTTTTTCGTTCCATCATCTCCAGCATTTGCTCTTCGGGATAGAGCTTGCCCTTGAGGAGGATTTCCAGCGACGCCCGACGAGGCACGCCGCGCAGCGCCTCATTGTCTTCACGAGTGAACGATATACTCTGTTCCTGAGCCAGACGTGCCCAGGCGCGATAGTGAAACTCAGCCGTATCGGTGATAACACCGTCGAGATCGAAAATATAGCCTTTGATCATAACCCCTCTATGAGCCTAATTCCGATACAAAAAAAGGGGCGCGATACACGCCCCCCGAAGCTCTCTGATGCGTCTCACAGGAATGAGAGTGTGCTGCTTAAGATTCTATGGCAGACAGCGCCTGATGTGAGGATGTCACCTCGATGCGCTGGCGCTGCCCACGATAGACGATGTTGAAGGCGACCCGCTGCCAATGGGCTGGCAGTGCGGGCTGTGTTGAGACGCCCTGCTCCGTGATGGTGAGACCGCAAAAGCCGAAGAGGACAGCTTGCAGCACACCGCCGCAGCAGGCCGCATGGATGCCATCATGTACGTTGCCCTTGTTGTCTTCCAAATCAAGCAGCGCGGAATACATGAAGAGTTCATACGCCTCTTCCGCATAGCCCAGGCGCGTCGCAAGCCAGGCGTGCATCGAAGGACTCAGCGATGAGCCGTGATCGCACACCGGGGCATACACATCCCAGTTGCGCTTCAGGAACTCCACATCGCCCAATTCCGTCCCCAGGATCGCCATCAGCATCACGACATCGGCCTGCTTGATGACGCGGGTGCGCTGAGTCTTGGCATGGCCCATGATCCAGTCCATGTTGGTCTTGCGCGGCGTGTAATCTTCCAGGTTGGTCGGGATGAGGCGCGAGAAGAAATTCTCGAACTGCTCGAAGACCATGCCATCTTCGCTCATGGGAATCCACATCTTCTGCGCGATGGTCTGCCATGTGGCGAGGCGCTCCGGTGTCAGATCGAGCGTCTCTTGGAGGCGTTGGGCATCGGTGGGATGATGCAGCTTGAGCCAGTCCCAGACCTGCTGCGCCTGCTGCAAGTGCCACACCGTCATGCGGTTGGTGAAGACGCTGTTATCGATATTCTCGTGATATTCATCCGGGCCGATCTGCATCCGCAGTTCATAGCGATCTTTGTCGGCATTGTATTCGGCGCGGCTGCCCCAGAATCGCGCTGTGTCCAACACAATTTCAGCGCCATATCGGGCAAACCAATCATCCTGGCCCGTCCAGCGCCAGTATTGCAGCACCGCATAGCTAATATCCGTGCTGATGTGCTGCTCGTTGTCGCCCGTCCAGATGCGAATACGCTGGCCTGTCACCGGATCGGGATGCGTCCAGCGCGGCGTCGTTTCTTCGCCTGTATCGGTGCTCTCCCAGGGGAACATCGCGCCTTCATAGCCGACTTCTTTGGCTTTGGCCCGCGCCCCCGGCAAATTGTGATAGCGATACATCAACATACGGCGCGTCAGATCGGGCTGCATGAGCGTCAGCGGCGGCAGAATGAACAATTCGGTATCCCAGAAGACATGCCCATTGTAGCCAAAGCCGCTGAGCGTCTTGGCGGCAATGCTCACGCCTTCATCATGGCGCGGGGCCGCAATCAGCGTATGGTAGGCGCAGAAGCGTACCGCCCGCTGCGCGACCTCATCGCCTTCGATGACAATATCGCAGTTCTCCCAATACTGCGCCCACTCGGCATCATGCGCTGCTTTCAGGGCCTCATAGCCCGCCGTGACCGCCTCATAGAGGGTATCCAGGGCTTCAGACCGGGCGTTTTTTGTGTCCCGATTGGTGTGGAGGGCCACATATTTTGTCACCCAGATTTTGTCATTTTCATTTGCTGGGAATGTAGCGCTGTGAGCAGGACAGCGAGGTTTAGACACATCTTCGATAGTGGCATTGTTTACGCTGAGTTGAAGCTGTGACACCATGCCCACTTCATAACCACTTTGTTTTGTAAGACCCTCAATGATGAGAACATCATTTTCACAGTGACCGTCAAGACTTGCCCAGTGATCGATGCCACCCGGATTTTTGATCGTGCCATCCAGCGCACTCTCCACCCGAATCGTGTGATCCCCTTCGCTCAAAGGCTGGATCAGCACACGCAGAGCAAATACATGCTCATTGTGCAGGCTGGCAAAGCGCTCAAACGCCAGCCGCAAAATTGTTCCTTTGGGACTAAGCCACAACACACCCCGCCGCAGCGTCGCCGTCTTAAGATCCAGCGTGCGCTCAAAGCCGAGGATGCGGCCTTTGTCGAGACGGCATTCTTCGTCGTTGATGCTGATCGTCAGAGTCAACCAGTTGGGGATGCTGACGAGCACCGGGACAAGATCGCCCTCGGCATGATTAAAAACGCCAGCGGCCAGCGTGGTTGAGTCATCGCTCGGATACCCCTCTTCAAAGGTTCCGCGCGTCCCAATGAAGCCGTTGCCAATGGTAAAAATTGTTTCATGGTGTGGCATTGTGCCAGAATGAAACGTTTTCTCCGTGACCTCCCATTGGCGTCTTTCAAACAGCGTCATCATCGTTCTCCCTATATGGGTCAATACTAGTAATTGAGAGTGCTGCTGGCCCGCACGACCAATCGAGGCTTCAAGAGATGATGCGGCACAGCCACCGCTCGCTTATCGAATTGTGCAATCAACATGTCCATCAGCAGACGCGCCACCTCATCAATAGGCTGCTGGAGCGAGGTCAGCGGCGGATGGCTGAATTCTGCGATAGGCGTATCATCGAATCCCGTCACAGCGATGCGCTTGCCCTGCTCCCGCATCCCACGCAAAATGCCCACCGCGACAATATCGCTCACGGCGGCAATCGCTTCCGGCGGCTCCGCCAGCGACATGAGTGACATGCCGGCCTCATAGCCGCTCATAATGTCATTCTGGGTGCGGCAAATCCAATTGAAATTGATCGGTAGGCCGGCCGCCTGAAGCGTTTTGATGTAGCCGTTGTAACGCGCATCGCCCGAGACCGATCCCTGCGGCCAGCCAATGAATCCAATCCGACGATAGCCATAGGACATCAAATGCCGCATAGCATCCGCCATGCCGGATTCGCCATCCACATCCACCCAATGCGCCCCGGTATCCAGCGGCGAACTGCTGCGCCCAAACGCGCCGAACGGGATATGATTCGATTGCAAATAGGCAAACCGCTCATCATCCTGCTGCGTGTGCGAGAGAATAAAGCCATCCACGCGGCGGCTCTTCACAAGGTTGCGATAGGCATCAACGCCTGTGCCGGATTCATGGGCAAACAGCAGCACATTGCGCCCGTGACTCTCGCTGATCCGCAAAACCTCATACAGAAAGTTATCCAACACCGGATTAAAACGGCTGCGATTGCGATCATAGGCATAGCCCACCACCCGCGCCTGATTGCCGCGTAGATTGCGGGCGTGAGCGCTCGGCGTATAACCCAGGGACTGCGCGGCCTGCACAACACGCGCCCGCGTGGCATCGCTAATATTGCCCTTGCCATTGAGCACCAACGAAACGGTTGCCACTGAAACGCCAGCAAGTTCTGCAACATCTGCGATGACGGGTGGGAGGGCCATGTCTACGTATCCGTTCGTGTTTGGCGATAATCCGCCAGCCGATTCTGCACTGCCGCGCTGCTAATGGCAACCGTGACCCCAAAGGTCAGCAGAGCGAATGTTGGAGGCATCAGGATACTCAACACGAAGACGATCATCTGAGCAGCACAGATCGTCAGGGTAAAAAATGGATTGCTCAACACCATGACCAGCGCATTCCGCGATGCACCCCACAGAGACGGTTGCTCCATCTCGGCGTAGATGAACCATGTGTACTGAAACACACCCCACCACATGAAGCTTGCCGACCACCACAGCACGCGCAAGAGCACCCAGATCGGTTCAGGCCGCCCCGCATACGTTGAAAGGTTTGTGATGTTGACGACCAAGAAGACCGCGTGTGCCAGTCCCCAGGGCATCGCCCGCCACAGGTTCTCGCGGAAAGACTCCCAGAACAGCGCGAGATCTGCCTCCCAGGGTCGGATACTGATTTCATGGGAGACGCGGCACAACGCCGCAAATGCAGCGGGGGCCGTCACCACTGGCAGACACAGCACACAAAATGCGACGTTGGCCCAGATATAGGCATAGCCATTGAGCCGCACCTCATTGAGTGCGCGATAGAGTGCCCGCAGTGCTGCCCCCACGCATGTTAGCCTTTCACGCCGGAATAACTGATGCCCTCAACAAAGTATCGTTGGAAGGAGAAGAAGACCAGCGCCAGCGGCAGCGTTGTGATGACAGCGCCTGCAAGGAAGGTGTTCCACTCCAGCGTTTGACCAAACTGACCGCGCAGCAGCGCCAGACCCAACGGCAGATTGTAGAGATCGGGCTTGCCGCCGACGATGATCAGCACATCCATGAAGTTGTTCCATGTGCCTTGAAAGCTGAAGATCGTCAGTGCCGTCAGCGCGGGCGTTGCCATTGGCAGAATCACGCGGAAGAAGATCGTGAAATGGTTAGCCCCATCAACCTGGGCCGCCTCTTCGATCTCTTTCGGGATTGATTCAAAGAACTGTTTCATCAGGAACACGCCAAAGGCATCCGCCGCCAGCGCAAACACCACACCCTGATAGGTATTCAACATGCCAAGCTGCCGCAAAATGATAAAGCGTGGGATCAAAAGCACAACCCCTGGAATCATCATCGTGCCGAGCATGAGGAAGAACATCACACGATTGCCTGGAAACGACAATCGCGCCAGGGCATATCCAGCCATCGAGTCAAAGACAACGCGGAAAACCGTCACCAAGAAGGCATAGATGATGGTATTCACGAACCAGCGCGGCAGATCAAAGCCAAAGATGCGATTGTAGCCATCGTTGGTCGTGTTGAATGTGACGCCGCTAGTGGTCGCGCTGGCGGGCAAAGTCGCCCCACTTGGCGCACGACAATCCACATTGAAAGGCGGCACGGGAACGAATGCCTGCGGGAGCTGCTCCGCCGCTGGCAAACACTTGAACGAGTTGGCGATCGTCAGAACAAACGGCATCAGCTGGATAAACGCGAAGAAGACGAGAAAGGCCATGCCAAGTATGCTGACAATTCGCATGATGGACTGACGTGAGAGGCCGCCGGAAGCGGGTTTTGTCTGTGCTGCTGTTGTCATGGCCGCCTCCTACATTGTGTGTTCGTTTGTAATCCGACGTTGGATCATGGTGAAGACAAAGATAATCCCAAACAGGATAATCGCACTGGCAGCAGCCAAACCCATCTGTGAGTTTTTAAACCCATTCTGATAGACGATATAGGCAATCGTCACCGTTGTTTTGGCCGGGCCACCACTGGAAATGACGAAGACCTGATCAAACACCTGGAATGTCCCGATTAAGCCCAACGTCACGACGAAGAAGGTCGTTGGTGTCAGCAGGGGTACTGTGATACCGCGGAACGTCTGCCAGGCTGTCGCCCCATCGATCTGGGCGGCTTCATACACCTCTGGTGAGATATTTTGCAGCGCTGCCAGAAAGATCACCATCAGTGTGCCGATGGTCGTCCAGACGGCAAGACACATGATCGTGAACATGGTAATACTTGGGCCGCTGATCCACTCCCACAGGGGAAGACCTGCTATTGTGGATGATGCCCAGGGGCCGACTGTCTGCCGTGTTACGCCAAACAAGCCCAGGATGTTATGGAACAATCCATTGGCATCATTGAGCCACGTCACAGACTGATAATTGGGAAAGAGGCCAGACATTGCCACATTGACAATGCCGCTGCGAGAGAACATCCACATGAAGATCAGCGAAATCACAACGGATGACGTGATCGATGGGAAGTAGTAGATGGTACGGAACAGGCCACGCGCCCTGAGCCATTTCTGATTCAGCACCACCGCCAGCAGCAATGCCAGGATCGTCTGCACAGGCACAACACCAATGACAAAATAGAGCGTGTTTTTAAAGGCCGTAAAGAAATCTTTTTGGGCCAACCCCTCCTGAGCCAGGAGCTGAGTGTAATTATCAAGTCCCTTCATTTTGAAAGCGTCATCCACCCCGCCAGAGATCGGCGCAAGGTTTTTCACTTTCAGCACTTCAGACAGAGGGCCTTCGATGGATTTAACAAGACTTTTGGCCGAATTCGTGTCTTTGCCCTGTGTGGGATCGGCGGCGGTGATGCCAGCAGTCGCCTTGCTATTGGCAGGAACTTGAATTTCCGCTTGAGTCAGATAGCGAATGCCATCTTTCCCCGCTTTGATGACAACCGTCCCCGCTGGCACAGTCACATCGGCGGCGGTCTCATTGGTAAATTCAACCTCCCCTGTCGCGCCCCCAACACGCTGAGCAAGAGGGCTGATGCCATCCCAATCCGTAAAGCTAATGAAGACGGCAAACACGATCGGCAGGACAAGAAAAAGCACAAAGATAATCATCGCAGGCGCGAGGAAACTATAACCTGCAAGAATTTCTTCCCGACGCTTCTGAGCGAGTGTTTTATAGGGGGCTTCGGTACGTTTTTCTTTGTTGGGATATGGGACATCGGTCATTATACAGCACACCTCCACGAAACCCGTATGGGGCAAGATGACCGCGAACGGTCTGGCATGGTGCCATGAGGGGGTGAGGAGGCAGCCCCGCAGGCCGCCCCCATCACGGAGATTACTTCGCTTTGCTCATCACTTCGTCTGCGGCGGCTTTGGTGTCTTTCAACACATCATCCACTGTTGCTCCGCCCTTCATGGCCTTTTGCAGTGCGCCGTTGAAGGCATCGACCACAGGCTGGAAGCCAACCGGAAGCTGCCAGGGGTGAGCATACTCTGCACCCGCCACAAATGCGGCCACATCTTTCGGATCAAACTTGGAACCCTTGGCGCGTTCGACCCAGGTGTTCATATAGGCTTCGGCAGCCGAGTCACGGGAGGGCATCGGGCCAAAGCTGATGGCCGCTGTCTGCTTCTGGCCTTCTTCGCCTGTCAGGAAGTTAACCAATTTCCAGGAGGATTCTTCATCGCTGTTGGTTGCGCCGACGCCGAAGCACACAGTGAAGGCCATTGTCGCCTTGCCAGCCTCGCCAGCGGGTAGTTCCGTCACACCCCAGTTGAGTTCGGGGTAATTTTGCAGCAGGAAGTTGATAGCCCAGTTGCCTTCCATCGCCATCGCAGCCTTGCCCTTGCCGAAGGCTTCACCACCCCAGCCTGCATCCACCATGTCTGGTGTACCACCGAAACCTTTGGTGCTGAAGCTGACATAGTATTCGAGAGCAGCTTTGGCTTCAGGGCTGTCCATCGTGAACTTGCCATCTTCGTCGAAGATTGAGCCACCAGCCTGGAACAGGAAGGGCAACCAACGCTCGAAGTTCGGCGGGGTCACGATGCCAATCACACCTGCTTTTTTGTCCGTCAGTTTTTCAGCAGCGGCCATGAGATCATCCCATGTCCAATCGGCTGTCGGGTAGTCCAGGCCCGCCTTGTCGAACAGGTCTTTGTTGTATTGCAGCGCCATTGTTGAATAATCTTTGGGAGCACAGTACAGCACACCATCATAGGTGAAGGTGTCCAGCAGGCTGGGATAGAATCCTTCTGGATTTTCAATGCTGCCTTCACCGACGGCCACAACGCCGGCTTCAACCCAGTCGGGCAGCTTGCTGCTGTCGATGTAGAAGACATTCGCATACTCACCGCTGGCAAAGGCCGTCTGCATGGTAGTGGTGAAATCGGGCGAAGGCACGAATTCTGTGGCGATGCCCGTATCCTTGGTGAACTGCTCAAGCAGCGACGACAGCATGGCATCTTCTGCTGGGTCGGATGACCAGCCAGCCACCGTCAATTTCTTGTCCTGAGCAGTTGCGATACCCAGGCTCACCGCGAGTAGGGCGAACAAACAAAATAGTGCGATAAAACGTTTGCTTAACATAGTGCTCTCCTATAACTTTAGTGACCTTAACTAAAAGAAACGAAATCCTGTTTGTCTGAAATACAGGTAAATCGTTTTAGTTAATTGATTTACCAATATAATCATCTCTAAAAATTTGTCAAAAACTCTCATTTTCTCCTTATCTTGTGATGCGAGTGATTCTTAACGCCTATAACGGATCATTTAGCTTAAGATTGTGTCACTCAAGACTCTTAGAAAAGGTCAGTCTATGCAGCGTGTTTACAGAGGATTATTTTTAGGACTCGTGGTTTTTCTGGCAGGCATGGTGTTTTACATCGTCCAACATCGTGTGCTGCCGACGTATGCCCCTGCTCAAGCAGGCCTGCTTGAGGTGCATTTCATTGATGTTGGTCAAGGCGACAGCATTTTTATCCGCACACCCGATGGCAAAACGGCCCTGATTGATGGCGGCCCAGGCCGAAGCGGTGTTCTGGCTTACCTACAAGCACATGGTGTGACCGCGCTGGACGTTGTGGTTGCGACACATCCCCATGAAGATCACATTGGCGGCTTGATTGCGGTGATGGACAGCCTGCCCGTTGGCGGCATCTGGACATCGGGCGCATCGCATACCACCCTCACCTATGAGCGCTTTCTGGATGTGATTGCCGCCCGCCGCATCCCCTATCACGAGGTGCAGACAGCCGGAGAAATCGCGCTTGGCGATATGACCTTTGAGGTGCTGTACGGCGCGACAAACGCAAAAAAATTGAACAATACCTCGCTCGTGCTGCGCCTAGAATATGGGCATACCTCATTTCTCTTCACAGGCGATGCCGAAGTCTCAATTGAAAAGATTCTCCTCAACACCTCATCGGCGCTTTTGCCTTCCACCGTGCTTAAAATCGGTCATCATGGCTCATCGACCTCATCATCAAGGGCCTTTATCGAAGCGGTACATCCGCAAATAGCGATCTACTCCGCAGGGAAAGGCAATCGCTACGGACATCCCGACTCAACAACGCTCAAGACATTTGCCTCCCTGAGCATCCCAGTTTATGGAACAGCAAAGATGGGCAGCATCGTTGTGACCACTGATGGCGATCAGGTGAATGCCTATTCCGACAGCGGCCCGATCATAACCACCTTCGGCATCCTCGCGCCCAAAGACGGCCAGAGACTGCCCTACACGGCAAGAGCCGCAGTCTCCCCACAGGGAATGCCATGAGTGACACCATCACACGCACAGCAGCAATTGACCGCTATGAAGACGATTGGGCGGTGATCTTCTTCACGGATGATCCAGACATCCCAGTTGATATTCCGCGTCGCCAGCTCCCGCGCCGCAAACCCAGGGAAGGCACATATCTGGCGATAGAGATGAGCGGCGATGACATCGTGACGATTACAGTAGATCGTGCAGCGACAGCAGCAGCCCGCAAGCGCATTCAGGAGAAATTGGCGCGGCTGCGGCGCGGCGATCACCTGACAGATCCGTCTCCGAACGATACGCCTTCGGAGACATAAAATATCGCCTCTCAGCACAAATGTCTGTCTCCATGAGACACGGGGATTGTCGCGTCTGATGGCTTCGCTATAATGCCCTGCGGTTCACCACACGGGGGAGACAGACGTTTGCAAGCACTATCCGGCCTCATCCGCACCATGCGCCCCCGCCAGTGGACGAAGAATGTTCTATTCGTTTTCCCGGCGCTGTTCTTTGATGGGCAGCTCTTTCGTCCAGGCCCTTTTATGAACGTGGTGCTGGCGTGTGTCTTCATGATTCTCATGTCAGGCACAGTCTATATCATCAATGATCTGGCGGATATCGAGAAAGATCGGCAGCATCCGCGCAAGAAATTTCGCCCGCTGGCCGCCGGGCAGGTTCCGCTGCCGCTGGCCCGCGCCGCCGCTGTTGCGATTCCCATCGTGACGCTGGCGCTGGCCTTGGCCTGGAACTGGAAGCTGGCCGCTGTCATGCTCATCTATCTGGTGAGCCAGATCGCCTACTCCTTCTACCTCAAAAATGTTGTCATCATCGACGTTTTGACCGTCGCATCCGGCTTTGTGCTGCGCGTGATTGCGGGCGTGGTGGTGATTCAGGTGGCCCGTTTTTCGCCTTGGCTGTATACGGCTGCCGGGCTGCTGGCGCTGTTCTTGGTCATCTCCAAACGGCGGCAGGAACTCATCAATCTGGGGGCCAATGCTGTGAATACGCGCCCGATCTTCCAGCATTACAACTTGCCGCTGCTGGACGATATGCTGCGGATGGTGACGACCTCGACGCTCATCACCTATATCCTCTACACCATCGAGCGTGAGACCGCCATCCAGGTGACAGGCGTCAATGTGACGCTGGCAACCGTGCCGTTTGTACTGTACGGCCTGTTTCACTATCTCTACCTCATCCATGTCAAGGAAGAATCCGCCCCGCCCGACGAAGTGCTGCTGAAGGATGCGCGTTTGCAGATCGCCCTCGTCTTATGGGGCATCTCGTATCTGGTCATCATCTACGGTCTACCCCTCATCCCGGCGCAGCCCAAATGAGACAGACCGCCAGTGCGTGCGCCAAGGTCATCCTGTGTGGTGAACATGCGGTGGTGTATGGGCAGCCCGCGATTGCCCTGCCCCTGTCCGATGTGCGCGTTACCGCCACAGCCGAACCTGCCGAAACGCTGACGTTTGTGCTGCAAGACCTCAACGAGACCTTCGATCTGACGCAGACGCACCCCATCACAGAACTTGCTATGCGAGTGTGTGAGGCCCTCAATGTGCCGCCGCCGCCGATTGCTGTGCATCTCTCCTCGCAAATTCCCATCGCCAGCGGCCTGGGCAGCGGCGCGGCAATTGCGACAGCCGTAGCGCGGCTGTTGTGCCAAGTGTTGGAGCGGCCCGCTGATCCAGAATTCATCAATACGCTCGTGTATGAGAGTGAAAAACGCTTTCATGGCACGCCGAGCGGCATTGATAACACGGTGATTGTGTATGAGACGCCTATCTATTTTGTGCGTGACAAACCCATTGAGCGGCTCACCCTGATAGGCTCGTATACCCTGCTTATTGGCGATACGGGCGTGCGTGCGCCAACGCATATCCCTGTGGGCGATGTGCGCCGCCTGTATGAGGCCGAGCCTGACCGTATCGGGCCTGTCATCGAGGCCATCGGCAAAATTTCCCGCGATATCCGTCATCTGCTGTTAGGCGGCGATGCCAGCGCCATAGGCCGCCTCATGACGGACAATCACCGCCTGCTGCAAACTCTCACTGTTTCCTCATCGGAACTGGACAGCCTTGTGATGGCAGCACTCAAGGCAGGGGCGCTTGGGGCAAAGATGTCGGGCGGGGGACGCGGCGGCAATATGATCGCGCTTGTGACGCCACAAACACGGGCTGCTGTCAAAGACACGCTGCTGCAAGCCGGGGCGGTTCATGTGCTGGAAACGACATTACAGGGACACGAGTTCTCATCTCCGTAAAGCTCAAAATAAGGGGTGCAGCGTGATTACTCTGGTCAAATTGGGCGGATCGCTCATCACAGACAAGAACGTGCAAGCCAGCTTCCGCAAAGATGCGATGGATCGTATTGCCGCCGAGATTCAGGCTGCCCACGACGCCCGCCCTGATGTCAAAATCATCCTGGGGCATGGCAGCGGCTCGTTTGGGCATTATGAGGCCAAACAGTACAACACCATGCAGGGTGTCCACACGCCCGATGAATGGCAGGGCTTCTCCCGCGTGGCCGCCGCCGCCGCGCAATTGAATACGCTCGTGTCGCAGGTGTGCTACGATCACCATCTACCGATTATGCGCTTCGCCCCGTCTGCCTCTGTGCTGGCACGCGGCGGCGTGATCCTGGATATGGCGCTGATGCCGATTGAGCGGGCGCTCGAAGCGAATTTGATGCCGCTGGTGTATGGCGATGTGGCGTTTGATACGGTGCGCGGCGGCACGATTGTGTCAACGGAAACCGTCTTCACCTATCTCGTCCGCCATCTGCCCGTGAGCCATATTCTGCTGCTTGGCGAGGTCGATGGGGTCTATGATCTCGATCAGCAGGTCATCCCGCGTATCACCCCCGCCACCTATGAAGCAATCAAGCCAGCGCTCAAAGGCTCAGGCGGCGTCGATGTGACAGGCGGGATGCTGACGAAAGTCGAGGATATGCTGGCATTGGTGGCCGAGCGGTCTTATTTGAGCATCACGATTTTCAACGGCCAGACGCCCAATCTGCTCCGTCAGGCCCTCATGGATGAGCCGATTGTGGGAACTGTGATCGGACAGAATTAGGGGATCAACAAGAGGAGAATCGTATTACTGCCGCTGTCATTTCAATATGAGGTGAAATTAATGTAGGGGCGACCCATGGGTCGCCCTTAACCTGCACAGTGATTGATCTAATGACCGTTTAATCGTCGTCGCTCAGGCTCAGGATCGCCATGAATGCCTCTTGCGGCACTTCGACCTCCCCGATCATCTTCATACGGCGCTTGCCTTTTTTCTGCTTCTCCAGCAGCTTCTTCTTGCGCGTAATATCGCCGCCGTAGCACTTGGACAGCACATCTTTGCGATAGGCCGCGACGTTAGCCCGCGAAATGATCTTCTTGCCCACCGCCGCCTGAATCGGCACGACGAACATCTGGCGCGGGATCAGTTCTTTCAGCTTGGTGACGAGCTTGGTGCCTTTGTTGTAGGCATGGTCACGATGCACGATCATCGCCAGCGCATCCACAGGCTCGTTATCGACGAGAATATCCATCTTCACGAGGTCTTCGGTCTTATAGA
>Ga0105044_10008880_pt1 | contig 13779 bp, 12 predicted proteins | sample MAT01_FD_78092 | JGI IMG/M metagenome (GOLD analysis project Ga0105044, IMG submission 78092) | Freshwater microbial communities from Lake Fryxell liftoff mats and glacier meltwater in Antarctica - MAT-01 | ecosystem: Environmental > Aquatic > Freshwater > Ice > Liftoff microbial mat | place...
AAGCGTTTTTAATCAGTAGGTCCTGCCTGCCCGGGCAGGACTTCGCAACCTGCAACCTGCAACCTGCAACCTGCAACCTGCAACCTGCAACCTGCAACCTGCAACCTGCAACCTGCAACCTGCAACCGTACGAGGTGCAAAGACGGGCCAAGCGGCGATGTGGGGCGGATGTGCGAAAAGCCACTTCAGCGGCTGCATTTACGCGTCGGGCCGTTCAGAGGGAGTCGCGTGAAAAACCCCAAGGAGCTCAGCCGCCTGTTTCCTACCGACATCCATTTCGGTCGCCGGAAACAGACGGCTGCGGCCTTATGCAGGCCGTCCCTGGGACGAATCACAGTCCCTGTTATCGTCGAAATCCGCTTAAGCCCGGTAAAGCATGCGGCAGTTTCCGACTCTGAAGTGTACAGCGACCTATTGCCGCCGGGCACATGTGCTCACGAAATTTCGCGAGTTTTCCTAAAGCGACTCTTCCATGAACCGCTGATCACAGTTTGCAACATGAGCTTTAAAAAAGGGGTCAGGAGCCAATAGCCATATGGCCTAAAGGGTCTCCGCACTATTGGTTCCTGACCCCATTTTTAAAGCATCACTGAGGCAGAGACAGGTCCAGAGCTTCCGACGTCAATGCATCAAACTGCGACCCATTCTGAGACAGAAACGAATCCCACCGTTCCTTGTCCCAGATTTCCACATGATCATGAACACCTATCAAGACCACGTTATGTTTTAGCTCAGCCATTTTCGCCAGTCGCTCCGGAATCCGGACTCGCGACTGCTTGTCCACCTGCACGCATTCCGCCTGCGAGTAGTACAGTCTGAGAAAATTACGAACCTGAACTCGCCCGGTTGAGACACTGGCCATCTTCGTCGCAAAGGCTTCGAAACCCGCTTTCGAATAGATCGACAGACATCCCTCGTTCCCCGGTGCCAGAAATAATTCTTCTGAATCGACTTCGCGAAAACCGTCCCGCAGTTGTCGAGGAATGGCGAGCCGCAGCTTGTCATCCATCGTGCGTTCGTATGTTCCCGTCAGTGCCATTCAGAAGACTCAACAACCCGATGTTTCGCAGGATTCTGCAGAAGCCCACACGGCCTCCCACTTCTCCCCACAATTCACCACTGGCCAGCAATTTAGCCATCTGGAATTTTCCGTCAAGCGAACCTGCGCCACGCTGTGACAATCCATCGTGGGACAGATGCCATCGCAGTAGACAGGCGCTTGGAAAAAACGATTTCGACAATTTTCAAAATCGTTTTTTTTGCAAACGATCTACACCTGAGTTAGACCGTATAACAACAATTTCTGCGCCACGATGCCGAGCCATGTATTGTTGTAAACCATTTATATGTCATAGTTTACGGAAACCGTCCTTGCGCTGACCTGGCGGCCGCCACTGCATTTGGGGCTTGCCGATTTCCGGCAACACAACATGCAGGATCAACGCTCATCGGTGCGCATTTGCTGGTTGGAAAACAGACTCAGAGACACTCGAAACAAAGGAAGACTCATGAAACTATCACAACAATTGCTGCGACAATGGAAACTGCTTCAGTTGCTCGCGGAGTCCCGCATCGGGATTCCGCTGTTGGAACTGGCGACGCAGTTTGAGGTGTCAGATCGCTCCATTCGACGAGACCTTGCTGTCCTGCAAACTGCCGGCTTCGCAATTCAAGAGGTAGTTGGCGAACGAGGTGTGAAACGGTGGAAGATGAAACCGTTTGCAGAACAAACAGGATTCACAGTGACGGAACTGCTGTCTGTCTACATGGCTCAACGGTTTCTTGAACCATTGGCCGGCACTCCGTTCTGGACGGGACTCCAGCGAGTCCTCGGCAAGATTCGAGGTGCCCTCGGCGATCAGGCAATCCGTTACCTGCACAAGCTCTCCGGCTCGCTGCACGCGACCTCCGTGGGAGCCAGCGATTACAGCGAACGAGGCGAATTGATCGACAGCCTGATGCTGGCGATTGAGGATCATCTGATTACGCTGATTACGTACCAGTCAGATCAATCCACGGAGCCGGTCGAGCAGGAAGTCTATCCACAGGGCTTTGTCTTTCACCGAGGCAGCCTCTATCTGATCGCATGGTCCAGTCGCAGAGCCGAAATACGCACATTCAAGATGGACCGCATTGACGATGTGCACGTCACGAAGATTCCAGCCGCTGTGCCTCAGGACTTTGATCTTGAAAGCTGGCTGGAACACAGCTTCGGGGTATTTCGTAGTAGCAACATGATCCTGCACACAATTCGAGTTCGGTTCAGCAGAGAATCCGCGCGGTATGTTCGAGAGTCGAACTGGCACAAGAGTCAGACGCTGTTACCTCAGAAAGACGGATCTCTGATCGCAGAATTTCAACTGGCCGACACTCAGGAAATCAAACGCTGGATCATGAGCTTCGGGCCATCCGCCAGAGTCCTGGAACCCGTGGAACTCGCCGAGGAAATCTGCAATGATCTGACACGAATGCTCGATGCGTATGCTGCATCAGCGAAGTAGCATAACGTTCCCCCGACTCTTCGAGGCGGGTGTCTTCACTTCTCTTCCGCAAACGTGATATTCCCCGGCTTCACATCCGCCAGATAGATCCGCATCCTGGCGAAATGAGCCATGATGTTCTGAACGATTTTCCATCGTTCCTCACCAAACTGTTCCAGCTTTTCAGCTTGCCATTCTTCCATCACGTCATCCGGATAATCGGGCCGCTTGTCAAGGTACGCGCCCGCAAAGTCCAGCACAAACGGAGGCGACACGATTTCCATTTCAATGCACCAGAACTCATCATCGAATGACAACAGGCGGGGAACAGCGAAATCCAGGATCAGGTCAACGTCGAATTGTGATAGCCGTTGGTAGACGTCGCGTTCTCGGCAATATAAACGTTCGAATCCAAGCGCCTTGATCGCCGATCCAGCAGTGGTGCCGAGCACGATCCCATCATATCCCCATCCGAACCGTTGATCGGGATTCAGGACACGATTGTACCGTTCAGCATACGCTGCGGCTCGGCGAGCCGCTTCTTGTTGCCATTCAAGCATTAGAGTTGGTATCCTGCATTCCGTCGTCACTCACAAGAAACGAAGGAATTACACGGTCTGCAAAGGTGGTTTTGATGTCAAATGAGCCAAATGGTGCCTTTTCTGCGGATGTACGGCTTTCGCTGCGAATCGACAACACTGACTTTCCTCTGCACAAGGTCAGCCCAACGCGCGCAGTAATGCGGAAACCAGCAGATCTACCTGTTGGAGATGCCGAACTCATTGTTTCGGTCGATGGCAAAAGTCAGGTGTCGCGTGTGCGCCTGCCCGTGGGTGCGAGTGTTCTTTCTGCTACTGTAGAAATCGAAACGGCATAGGTAAACTGACGGAATGCAGCAAAATGGGGCCGGGCATTGAAAGCCCGGAGTTTGGTCGTTTGGAACGACGTTGCCAACGATCGCCATACTTCAATGGGGCCAGCAGGGAGTATTGCCGGAAATAACGACTCGACGGCGAACGCTGGCAACAGCGTACCATGAACCGAGATTATTACAAGACTTTATGGCAATAGTCGGAAAAGTCTGAAAAACCTTTAAACGTTCTGTGGAATGTGCGCAAGTCCGTCGCGGTTCGTTCGTTGACCTTGCGAACAGATCTAAATGCGGAAAGGCACACCATGGTAGTTTCAGCGGATGAAGACGTTTGGCGGCTAGTGTTACGTGCAATTGAGCCACAGAAACCTGAGCTGCTCGCGTTTCTGCGAAAGAAGGGCATTCGCGACGCACTCGATCAAGAGTCATATCTACATGACTTGATGGTCCGACTGGTTCAATACGCCAGGAATCGATTGCCGAGTTCTGGGGCTGCTGGCTCAGATCAGGTTTTGGAGACTCCGTTGATCTGGGCGACACTTCGCAATCTCTTCATTGATGATTACCGTCGATTGCAGAGGTGGAAGGGCGAGTTGCCTGACGGACTTGCTGTTCGCGACGAAGAAGGCCTGCCTATGGAGCAGACGGAACAGGTAGCGGCTGCGATGAGTCTGCTCTCAGAATCCGATGCTCTCTTGATTCGACAAGTTTTCTTCGAAGGTTGCCAGCTTGTTGAATTGTCTCAACGGATGCAAAGATGTCCCGGAACGATTTCTCGTCGCCTGAAAAGAATTATTGAATCCCTCCGTCACTCCCTCAATTGAAAGGCGTCCTAAAATGTCTCAAGTCTTAGGGGGCAGCACTGTCCTCCGCGAAACTTGGCTCATGTTTCAACGCGACCACGAATGTTCTGTCGATCGGATGCTCTGCAAGCCGCAGTATCGAAACGCATTTCTGACGGCAGCGCGCGCAGTCACTGGGATGGACGACGAAGAAACTCTGCTATGCAGCGTCGTTAATCTGCGGAAGAGGAAATCCTTGCCTGCCGTGATGAAGTAGAACCACCACACACAAAAAACTTTCTGCCCTGACACGATTTGTCAGCGTGTCTGGATACAGTGCTTTTCGTTGTGCAAGATCGGCACTCAAAGTAGACGTCACTCTCTGAGTGACGAAGTGCCTTTTTTTGGCGATGAGAGAAATCACTATACGAGCCAACGCGGCGAACTCATCACTCGGAGAGTGATGTCTACTTTGTCCGAACCACCCTCCAACCCGGCGACTCCGTTCATTTGCCACCTCACCAAATTCTGACACACTACACGAACATCCACCCTCAATGAAACTGCATCGGTTGAGCAATCGACAATGACATTCGATGAATTCTTCAAAACTGCCACCGGCGGAAACCCCCCATATCAATGGCAGGCGGAACTGGGATCGGATGAAGACTGCCGAAACCGGCTGATTCGCATTCCGACCGGCATGGGCAAGACGCTTGGTGTTTTGCTGGCATGGCTGCATCAACTTGGTGAACGTTCGGAATATTTAGAATTCCTCGATTGTCATTTCTAATAGACTGTTCAAAGACATTTCCTTTTCCATCAGAGAAACGATTCCCTATGAAACTCAAAGACCTCCAAGACGCAGTCGCCGGTAGCGCGGCGGGCTTTCGATCTCGCGTGAAACTTCAGCCAGCTGGTGGAGAAGGTGACAAAGTCTTTCCGCCAACCTACAGCGAATCCGCCTACGCAACGGAAAAACGCCGAATTCAGGTGGAGAAAGATCACTTTGAAACGCTCGAATGTGTGCTGTTGGATTCGGTTCAAAGTCAGGCGAATCGATTGGAGGAAGCACTGCAAGACGCGGTTGACGATGGACGTATTCAGATTCCTGTCGTCGAAGTGGATTTTTCCGGAGTCGCTGTTGTCGATCCGGGGTCCGATAAGGAAGGCCTTTACGAACCGATCGGGAGAGTCACCAGCCTGGAAGCACCGCACCGGGTAGCCGACGCCATTCTTCGTGACAGTCAGCTGGACGGTGTTGCCTTCCGTGAGACGCCACTGGGAAAGAAGATCGGAACGGCGAATCTTCGAAACGCGACTCCGTTATACGAAATCTGCCCCACCGCGTTGCTGCTTGGTATTTGGGATTCAACTGGCCCGAAAGGTGGTCTAGGAACGAAGTTTCAGCGCGCTTTGGTGTCTGAAATTATCGGGGTAAATGCAAGTTACGGCACAAAGACAAGCAGCCGTATCGATCCGTTGGCGATTCGAAAGGATGCTGCGATTATTTACGAAATGGCTGGCGGTGAATGGACATTAGACGCTGCGAAGGCCCTGCAGGAAAAGAGCAAGCCGAAGACCAAAGGTAAGGACGGCAAACCTTCTGAAGCTAACCACGGTAACATTGTGCCGTCACTGTCGAATAAAAATCGGGATGGCATTCCGCTCGCGGGGGGCGTCACCGTTGACTATGCCGAACAAATGACAGTGCTGTCACTACCCGCAATTCGTCGTCTGCGATTTCCTGTCGATGGCAAAGTGTCGCGCGAAATGAATATCGCTGGACGAACTGTGATTGCGGCTCTGGGCCTTTGTGGAGCGGTATTGGCCGCGGAACGCGGTCTCGACCTACGGTCCCGCTGCCTGTTGTGGCCGACGGCACCCCTGACGTGGGAATTGTTGCAAACGCCCGGTAAGACCCCAGCTTCGTTCGAACTGGACGCCGAGGCAGCGATCGAATTACTTGCGGACGCCGTGAAAGCCGCCACGAAGGCGGGACTGCCGTGGCTTACCAAACCGCTCGTCCTGAAGCCTCAGGCGAAACTTGTGGAACTTGTCCGCAAAAGTCAGCAACTTGCGGTTCAAAGTGGAGGCGACGAATGAGCGGTACCTTGACTGCCGAGACACAAGCCGGACTGTTGATTTCGATTCGATTCGTCACCGAACGTTGCGTGGCCACCAGCGTGAGTTCCAGGGACGAACCGGAGTGGCCGCCGCATCCAGGCCGCATCTTCATGGCCATGGCGGCGGCCTTCTTCGAAAGCGAAGGCACCGACAAAGACAAGGAGGCGGAACGTAACGCACTGGACTGGCTCTCGTCGCTCGATTCTGCCCCTGAAATCCGGCACTGTCCGGCAACACTGCGGTCTGAGTACACGTGTTACGTGCCAGTGAACGACAACCAGACACCAAATAAAGCGATGCTTCAATCAGCTCCCGGAATGCCGCGTTCGCGACAGCCTCGCACATTTCCAACTGTCATTCCAGAGCTGAATCACGACACGGAGGCGCATGTTCAACTGGTATGGAACTGTGGCGAGGTTCCCATTGCACACCGCGAAGCGATTGACCGAATTTGCCGAAACGTAATTCGCGTGGGTCATTCGTCGTCGCTGGTCATGATGTGGGCGGACGGTGCAATTCCGAACTCTTCGCAACTGGATCGTTTCATTCCGTCAGATGATTCGCCGCAACACGTTCTGCGGGTGGCAACGTCAGGCGAACTCGGACGACTGGAACGCTCGTGCCAGGCTGGAAAAATTGTTCTGTTTGCCGATCTGGCGGAACGAATCTCCACTCTGAAAGGCAAGGAAAAAACAGAGGCGAAAGCGGAATTTGAAAAAAAGTTTGGCGAACCCTTCAAACAAAGCCTGCGTCCACCGGAACCGTTGCCTCCGACTATAGGATTTTGGCAGGGCTATCGGCGTCATCTGTCCGAGGTACCAACTTTTGTGGAGAACTCCTACTTTGAACGCGAACTGCTGATCTTTGAGGTCAAGGAAGGCCCTTCGCTGAACGTCGAGCGAGTTCTGGGACTCACCCGAGCTTTGCGAAACAAAGCAATGTCCGCTTGTCCGATTCAGCCGCCTCCCGAATGGCTTAGTGGCCATGCCGCAGATGGCAGCAGCACAACATCACCACACGCGGCCTTCGTGGCGCTACCGTTTGCCCGATCAAAATGGGCCGATGGTCACATTATGGGGGTGGCTATCGCTTTGCCAAAAGGGATCTCTGTGGAAGAGCGAGGCAAGTGTTTAGCGCCGCTGATTGTTGACCAGAATAGTGGAGAGCTTCAGGAGATTGACTTCCGATTGTGGGGCCGAGATTTGCCGGATCTTGTCTTGCGACTATGCAACCAATCGAGTCCGCCAACGACGTTGAAGAATGAAACGTGGACGGCACCGTCGTACATTTGGGCGAGTGTGACTCCTGTAGTGTTAGACAAGTTCCCAAAGTCGTCGATGCAGGAGGAACGTAGTAACTGGCAGGACGAAGTTCGCCGCATCATCGCGACCTCATGCGAACGAGCGGGCTTACCGATTCCGACTTGGATTCATGTAGGGACCACCGCATTTCATCAAGGCGTTGGTCGAGCAACCGTGAAACGCCGGCAACATGGTTCTGGGTCGGCACTGGGCGATGGCTTTCCGCCGTTCGCGGCAGCAAAGGATCTCGCATTAAAGCCGCAGTTACATGTGCGACTGGAGTTCGACCAGCCAGTGGCTGGTCCTGTGTTGATCGGGGCAGGAAGGTTCGCCGGATATGGCCTGTGTTTGCCTGTGATCGAAACACATTGAATTAATTTGGCGTGCGATAGCCAATTAAACAGGGAGAAATTTGTGGGCACGGTGTGGGGGGCGTGACAAATAGCAGTTTTGCGGAAATCTGGATTTTTTGATGAGGTGTTTTTTGTTCCAAAAATTCGATGACGGGCAACGCTCGATCGGACTTCCGCCCCTTGCCGGCTTGTCCGGCAGGAACGCAAGATTTGAAATTAATGACGCCTTCATCAACACGACCGCTCCCCTGCCCAGCTTGCCTGGCAGGAAGCCAAGTTTCGGAGCGTTGCTTATGTTTCATCGTGCATAACTTTCCGTTCCGGTTGGACAAGCCAACCGGGGCGGCCTCGTGTTCGTTCCCGCTGGCTAACTACAAATCTTCCGCTCGTGCCAGGCGAGCTGGCACGGGGCGAGATCAAATGTTGCCTAAAAAACTTTGCGACAGATTGCTATTTGTCACGCACCCCAGGCACGGCCTCTGATCACTGTCATCGTTCAGTGATGAACAATCCAGCCGCAGCTAATTCAATAATCTCAACGAAGACCGACGCAGTATGACAACCCAACCGAAGCTCACCGCCGATCACTTTCCCGGATACTTCGAGGCATTGCACAAACATCCTCCGTTTCGCTGGCAGTCACAATTGGCAGGGCGGGTGTGTAACGGTCACTGGCCGGACTTCATTAAACTGCCGACATCCAGCGGCAAGACTGCCTGCATTGATATCGCCGTGTTTGCTCTTGCGGTTCAGGCGGCTCGGCATCACGAAACCGGGCAGCTAATCACGGCATCTCGGAGAGTTTTCTTTGTTGTCGATCGCCGCGTCATTGTGAACGAAGCTTTCCAGCGTGCCACCGATATCTGCACGAAACTCGAAGCGGCGGTAGATGATGAAATCAGTCCACTTCATCCTGTCGCGTTCTGGTTGCGGTCGCTTGCGAATCATGATCAGGCTCCACCGCTGGATTGCTTTGAATTGCGAGGCGGTATTTATCGCGACGACGCCTGGGTGCGATCAATGCTGCAACCAACGATTCTCACAAGCACCGTCGATCAGATCGGTTCACGTCTCATGTTTCGCGGTTACGGAGTCTCTGACCGCAACCTTGCAATTCATGCGGCTCTAACAGCGAACGATTCTCTGGTGATACTCGACGAAGCTCATTGTTCAAAGCCATTCAGCCAGACACTCGGTGCAATCGCTGCATATCGAGACGCAAGGCTGGCGGTTGTCGAATCGGCCCGATGGTCCGAAGAACCAATCGGAACCCCATTTATCGTCACTCAGATGACAGCCACGCCTGATCCATCGACGTCTGCAGAATCGATCTTTGAGTTGAGCGACGAAGACTACAAAGCTGACCAACTACTGGAAGACCGCCACGCTTGTCCCAAGCCAGTAAAACTGTTGGCCTGTAGTGCAAAGGGAAAATTTCAAAACAAACAACTCGCAAAAATGCTTGCCGCCGAAGCTCTGCAGCTTGCTTTTTCTCCAAAGGAAACTGACGTAAAGCCATGCACCCGGATTGCAGTCATCGTTAACCGAGTCGCCTGCGCCATGGAAACCTACGCGCTGCTACGAGAAAAGCACGGCAACCGTGTTTACCTGATGATTGGCCGTATGCGACCCGTCGATCGAGACAAACTTACCGCACAATTGCAGGAAACGTTCCAGTCGAGCCTCGACCGTGAAGCCGATGACCTGAAAGAACCGCACTTTGTTGTGGCCACTCAATGCCTTGAAGTGGGGGCCGACTTTGATTTCGACGGTCTGGTGTCACAGTGCGCCAGTCTGGATGCACTGCGACAACGCTACGGTCGGTTGAACCGGCTTGGAAAAGCTCCGCATTCGCGAGGGGTCATTGTGATGGCTGACGGAGACGTCAAGCCGAAGAATCCCGATCCGATTTACGGAGACGCTTTACCGGGAACGTGGGAGTGGCTAAATGCCCACGCGGGTTCGATTGACGAACAGCCGTTTGTCGATCTGGGAATCCGTGCAATGGACGCTCTGGTCGCAGCACACTCGGGCAAAGAGACACTGTCGGCGGAATCGCCCAACGCCCCGGTACTATTGCCAGCTCATTTGGACATCTTGTGTCAAACCTCTCCGAGACCAGCCGTCGAACCAGACATTGGTATGTTTCTGCATGGTCCGAATCGAGGTCAGGCAGAAGTTCGAGTTTGCTGGCGAGCCGACCTGCCGGAACAAAAAGACGAACTTCACGCTGACGACAAATGGGCAGCAGAGGTTCGCGAAACCGTCGCAGTTTGCCCACCGTCTGCTTCGGAAGTATTAAGCGTGCCGCTATCGCGTTTTCGTAACTGGCTGACCGGTGATGACAGCGAAGACAACACAGGCGATATGCTAAGCGAGCAGGTCGAAGTCTTCGATGTTCAGCAAAACAACGCCGCCAACGTCGTACGCGAACGCCGAGGCATTGTGTGGACGGGACAAACCGATCGCAACGTTTACGTATCAGCAAAGACGGTGCGAGCTATTCGTCCCAACGATACGATCGTACTGCCGGTTACGGCCGGTGGCTGGTCGCAGTTCGGTCACATCCCCGACGCTCCTACAGATATAGCTGCCGAGGAGCACATTGACCAGGATCGTCGCCGCGAACTGGCGTCCATTGACATTGCCAGTCAGGCATTCCGTCAATCTCGGAACCGCACGATTGTCCGGATTCACCCCGGGCTCATTTCGTCATCTGCCGTTGCTGCCTGTCTTCGAGCGATGCTTCCGTGGATTAATCCGGACACGGCAGGCACTCCTGCAGAAATTCTCAACGCCGCTGAACAGGACGAAACCGGCGGCGATATAAAAAAAACAGAAGGAGAGAATTGTTCGCTGGTCGCCCAAGATCTGAAAACGATCCGCAGCCACTGCAAACAAAAAGGCAAAAAATCCGTTCAGTTTGTGCGATATTCTGGCGGCATGGCATTCATCGGCCCCCGTGAAGAATCGGACTCGGCTCACCGCAGGAATCTTCCGCGAGCCAGCTTTGGTGATGATTTTGACGAACACAATGTGGATGCCGATACACGTTTGTCTCTGGCCGCCCATCTGGCGGACGTCGCCGATGAAACTCGCCGACTAACGCAAGCCGTTCAACTGAACGACGATTTGTCTGCAGCACTTGTGGCTGCAGCCGAACGGCATGACTTAGGAAAATCCGATCCACGTTTTCAGGCGATGCTTCTGAATTCTTCTCCCGATCTGGCTCACATGCAACCAAAACTCTGGGCGAAATCAGCAACGGGGCCATCTGTTAGACAGGGTGCGGGCGAAGCTTTCTGTCATTCGCTGCCGAAGGGGTTTCGTCACGAAATGCTTTCCGTGCAACTTGCCGAACGAATCGAATGCAATTTGGACGACCTTCAACGCGATGTCATGCTGCACGCGATTGCTGCTCATCACGGCCACGCTCGACCGCTTGCCCCGGTAGTTATTGATGATTCGCCCTATTCCGTTCCACTTGCCAAGTTGAATCCTGCCGTAACAACTGCGTTGTCCCTGAGCAAAGTAGAACGCCTGCAGCTTCCGCCCGCTCATCAAATCGATTCTGGGATCGCCGCACGATTCTGGAAACTAAATCGCAGGTTTGGCTGGTGGGGACTGGCATGGCTGGAAACGTCACTGCGACTTTCCGACTGGGTCGCAAGTGCGGATCCCAAGCACGATCTATCGCCTATCACTTTGTCAGCGCCATGCACTCCCAAACAACCTCTGTATCACGAGCTTTCATGTCCAGGTCTCGATGCAACAAACCCGCTTGGTTTTCTTTCTTCGTTGGGGCTTCTCAGGACATTAACGAGTTCGTTGCCCAATCACGACGTTCGCATGAAATGGCAACACTCGGGAGTCTGGCATCCAGTGCTTGTAACACGGACGCCGATCACAGCCGATGAGATCGTCGAAGTGCTTCAATCTGCATTGCACGGTCAAGCGACATCGCCGCATTTCACCGAGCTAGGCCAAAACACGACCGTTCCGTACGACGAGTTTCGCAAAAAGATCCAAGCCGCCCTCACCGAAGCAACGGCTGCCAGTCGAACAACGATCGACTTCTATGCGGCGTTCGGGTGCGACGGCTTGGTGTCGGAAAACGACGGAGTGACGATTCAGGACACCGCTCTGAGAACCATGGCCGGTGCTGGACACCAACACTTTCTGGAAACGATGAGAAACGTCATAAATGCCTGCGAAGTTGAGCATCTGCACAAGACTATCTTTGAAACCTGGCAGTACGACGATCCCACACAAACACTGTCCCTGCGGTTCGATCCACTCGACGACAACCGCTACGCGCTTCGCTGGCGAAATCCGAGTGGTGACCCTGATCGGAAAAAGATCGGCTCAATGCTCGGGGCCAATCGTCTTGCTATCGAAGCAATTCCGCTACTAACAACGGCCCCAGGACCGCGTTATCTTCAGACGATCGGCTTCAAAGGCCACCGAAGCCGCGACACTTTCTTTTCGTGGCCCGTCTGGACGGCAGCAATCAACATCGACACCGTCCGTTCAGTCTTGGCGCTAAGCGAAGTGCAGTCCAACACGTTCGACCAACAACTTTCGCATCGTGGCATCGCATGTGTCTTTCGAAGTCAGAGGATTACCGTGGGGAAAGTTCGAAACTTCTCTCCCGCATCGATTCCGCAATCTGCGACATCTAAGTGACGTTGTAAATCATGCGATTGCCTGCGAAATCTGGGGCATCTCTACGAACAGCACTCTATTCACAAATACTCCATTTCGATAACAGAGGCGGAATCTCTAGGGGTGTATGGACTCTCTGAAATGGACGAGCAGACTCATGGCAAAACAACCCAAAAAAAATTCACACCAACTCAATGGATCGATTCCCACGATCCCGAGGCGATTGACGAAGCGCGGGAGGTAGCGTTGATCGATGCCAACGGTGACTACGAACAGCACGGCAGGATTGTTTGCCAGTCTCAGAAATCCCTGTTGAGTAAATCGACAGAAATAGCAACGGCTACTATCGGGCAAGCCATCAAACCAACGCTTGGCGGGAACGTGATGATGGTGCGCGAGGAACGCGAGCGCCACCCAGACGTTGATATCAAGAAGGTGCATTCCAGCTTCGCTTTACGGCTTCGCCATCTTCTTCATCCAGGATTTCGTAGATCCGTTCGTTCGTTAACTGAATGCCGCCGGGCTCACCGTTTGTTACCAGCGGTAGTTGCACTCGCCGTTTGGTGGACAGCGGATTTGGCGGCAAAGGCTCGAGCGTCAACACGACGACTCTCGCTCCCTCCGGCAGCGAAGCAACGTCGTCGAGTACAATCACGCCATTTTGTACAGTGCCTTGAATTTCCATGTTGTTATTCTGGCCGGGTTGGCTCTCAACATCAAGCGATGATTCCGCCCTGCAAGATGCACCAATGAACGCTGCATCGAAGCCCAATATCACGATCCCCGTAGATTTCACAAACCCCGGCGAAGTTTGTTCAACGGTCTGTTAAACTCCTGGCTGACGTGCCGACCGTCCGCATCCCGCATGTCGATCACAGACTTGCTGACGCATTAATCCAAACAAACACGAATAGTTCTCATCATGGCAAAACAACCCAACAAAAAATCCACGCCAACTCAATGGATCGATTCCCTCGATCCCGGGGCGATTGAAGAAGCGCGGGAGGAGGCGTGTGTCGATGCGTACGACGAATACGAACAACACACGGGGTTTATGACGGCGTTGGAGGAAGAATTGAGTTTTCCTTTCTCGGCCAAAGTGCTGGGTGACGTTGTGACCGTGGTGGCGATGGAGTGGCCGGAGGACAGCGAATTCGGGTTGGATCTTGTTATCGAACGCAACGGTGACAAACATCGAAT
>Ga0105044_10008881_pt1 | contig 13779 bp, 7 predicted proteins | sample MAT01_FD_78092 | JGI IMG/M metagenome (GOLD analysis project Ga0105044, IMG submission 78092) | Freshwater microbial communities from Lake Fryxell liftoff mats and glacier meltwater in Antarctica - MAT-01 | ecosystem: Environmental > Aquatic > Freshwater > Ice > Liftoff microbial mat | place...
GCTTCAAACCAGCCTGCCTAGTATTGAGCAGATTGAGCGCGAGCTGTCCAAACGTGACACATCATCCATCGAAGAAGATTCGCAATGACCATGAGTAATCCCGTTTCCATCCCATCCGTTTCCGTCACCTACGCCCGGAATGCCAGTTCCACGCATTCCAATTTGATGAGGAGTCATGCTGCGGTGGAGTCGAGGTCGCACTTGGTGTGGAATAAGGAGTCACTTGTTTCCAGGATAAGGTCTCGACTCCTTATGGCTGCTGATTTTACTCGATTCAGTCACTTGGGAGCGCGGTCGTCCCGACCGCGTGCTAATGAGATGCGAAAAAAACAAGCCCATGCCGCCTCCCTTTCTTCATCAATTGGCAGGCGGTCTTGGCTGAGGAAGGTGTATTTACGCGTGATACAATGCCAAATTAACAGGTGATCGAAGAGATGGTAGTGGTCGGGAGCTTGGTGGCGCCGGTGGTGGGTGGCCTGGAATTCCGGCAGGCGTGGCGCATTTGATTAAATTAAATACGCATGGTCGTTTGATTCGGCTGGGTTTTGCAGCGTATAACCCATTTCCTCGCAGGTATCCGCCATCAAGGACTGGACGCCTTCCTTTGCCAAACCCTGTGCCCATATTTACCCAATGAAATTCCTGCCCCGATTCCTGCACTCGACGTCCGCTTTGTTGGCCGTATTGCCCGCCACTCTCGCTGCCGCTGCGATCCATATTGCGCCGATCGGCAACGACACCCATCCCGGCACAGCCGAACAACCGGTCGCCACGCCACAGGCCGCCAGCAAACTCGTTCGCGCAATGATCGCGGCAGGCCTCACCGAACCAGTTGAGGTCATCTTCGCTGGCGGAGCCTATCAGATCGCCGCCACGCTGGAGCTGCGGCCTGAGGACTCGGGCACGGCGGCGTTTCCCGTCACCTGGAAAGCGGCACAAGGTGCCACAGTGACCCTAAGCGGCGGGAAACCCGTCAAGGGCAAGTGGGTCCGTGGCGACAAGGGAGTCTGGCAAACCGACCTCAGCGGAATTGGCCTTGGTCCCAAGCAGTGGAACTTCCGCCAGTTGTTTGTCAATGGAGTCCGCGCGACCCGCGCCCGCTTCCCGAATCAGGGTGAGCCAAATCCCTTCCTCTTCGCGACCCGCGGCGGTTTCGACCACGTCATCATCGAGCCATCCCTGATCAAGCGGAACTGGGGCTCTGCCGCCGATGCCCAAATCAACGTCGTCCCTCAGTCGCGCTTCTTCAATCAGTGGAACACCGTCACCAAAGTCAACACCTCCAGCGGTCGCATCGACATCGCCGACAGCGAACGCCACCGCCTCATCGACAAAGGCAGTTGGTTCTGGATCGAGGGTGTTAGGGAGGAACTCGACGAACCCGGCGAGTGGTTTCTCGATCCTGCTAACGGAAAACTTTCCTACATGCCGCAGCCGGGCGTGGATCCCAACACGCTCGATATCGTCGCCCCCTATTTGAACCGCATCATCGATTTGAAAGGAGATGTGAACAAGGGCACCCATGTCCAACACGTGCGCTTCGATGGACTTCAATTCCGTTACACGAATTCCACGATCGGCCATATCGAGGCGCGGGTCCACACGGACACCGTGCTCATGTTTGAAAACACGCTCGATTGTTCCGTTAGCAACTGTCGCTTCGAAAATATCGGCGGTTACGCCCTGTGGCTGCACCTCGACAGCCAGCGCAATGGTTTCGACCGCAACACGGTTAGCGACTCCGGCGGCGGCGGTGTTCTTCTAACGGGTTCGCGCTTCGCCTACATGGACGACAGCAAGATTTACACGCCCGGCGAAGCAGCGGCCAAGGTGGCGCCGATCCTCAACCGCATCACCCGCAACAGCGTCGAGCACTGCGGCAAGCTCCGTTACTACGGCGGCGGCGTGCATCTCGATTCGCGGCCGTTCTCGCTGACGATGGCCCCGGGCAACTATATCGCCCACAACCATTTCAACGACCTCTCGCGCAACGGCTTCTTCGCCTTCCGCAACCAGGGTGGCAACGTGGTGGAATACAACCACATCCACAACGCGATGCAGACGACCATCGACGGCGGCTGCATCCACTTCGCCACCATGAACACGCTCAACGCGCCGAATTTCGTCCTCAACAACTGGCTCTACGACATCTGGGGTCACAACCAGCAGCCCAATGGCAAGCCGAACCGCAAGCTCGCCAACGGTGTGTTTCTCGACTGGGACACCAGCAACACCATTGTGAAGGACAACTGGATTTACAACTCCGTGGGCGGATCCGTGAAAGTGATCTTCGGCGGCAATCAGAACGTGGTGAACGAAAATAATCCGTCTTCGGATACGCCCGTCAAGCCTCCGTTCGTCGATGAAGTCGGACCTGCGGGCACCGCGAGCCATGGCATCGACCCCAAGAAGCTCGGCCGCACCGGCAGCATCATCCATTACACGGATACCGCCCGTTTCTCACTCGTTCCGGCGGACGCGGCCAGCGGCTTGTGGAAACATCAGACCGCCGTCGGTTTGACCAATCTTTTTGAGTTCAACTTCCTTGAGGGCGCCGCTCCTTCCGCCACGGAAAAGAACCCCCAGAAGGCCGTTTACAAACTGCCGGTCACCGAAGACGGGCTCTATCAGGTCGCCCTGCTCTATCAACCCGGCAAGGACCGTGCCTCTAACGCGCGGGTGTCCATCGCCCACGCTGGCGGCACGACAGACCTGAAATGGGACATGCGCAAGGGCTCCAAATTCGGCTTCGCAGTGGTCATCGGCACCTACCGCTTCAAGGCGGGCGGAAACCACACCATCACCCTCGGCACCGAAGGCGTGGACGGCAAGGTCATCGCCGATGCGGTGGCTTTCGTGAAGGTGGAGGAAAACAAGGCTCCGGGAAAACCATGATCTGCGGATGGGGAGTCAGCCTCCAATGCAAACCATCAATCCGACATCTCCGGCTTCACCGATCTGTTCGGCCACCCGCTCGGCATGGCGGCGATACCCGGGGAGTTCGTCCAAGTCTTTCCTGCCTCATACTCCACCAACAGGTCCAAATCGCTGCGCTCGGGATCATCGTCCCCCCTTGCCGCCTGTCCGCAACCGTCGTCGAAGAACTGAGAGAGCGCTATCAGGCAGCTTCTCCTCCGCACCTCATTGCCAAGATTACCCGACCAGCTTCCGAACAACATTTCTCGCAGGCATGCTCTCAGAAATGGCTGGTTGGTAACTACTTTGCAAGCACCCGGCGGATGCCGTCGTAGCACCCCTGATAGATGATCGTTGCCAATTCATCGCCTTCCTTCTCAGTTGCTTTCTCGACCGTAAATACACTGCCCCAGTGGAGCCGGCAGCTGCGGTCGTCAATTTTTTCCACCCGTACAAATGCCTGATAGTTCCTCAGGGGGAAACGGCAGTTGATGAGGTCGATGATCTTGTAGCTGAACTCGCGTGTCTCATCATTGAAATAGACGAGACGCTCAACGACAAATCCCCCGCCAGCAGGCTCGGTGAGGCCGATTTTCCGAATCGCTCCACCTTCGGACAACTCACTGCTGATGATGGATGCATGGTAATCCGGTAAGGTATTAAAACCTGCGATCACTTTCCAGACCGCTTCTGCGGGAAATGCCAATACCTCGGATGTATTTACCCGTAGCGGTTTTTTCACGACCTCCATTTGATGGCTTGGGGCGCTTGTCGCATTCCGGGCCAGGCAAGTGGCCGCAGGAAGCATTGTCATAAGAGAGAGGATTATAAGATTCATTTCGTGATTAGTGTTAGTTGGTATTTGGAAATGCTTGATTCTACTCGGCATCCACCTCGGCACGCATCTTTTGATAAAGATCGAAAGATGTCTGATAGTGGCTCGCCGCCTCCTTCTCAAGGCCGAAGGTGTGGAGAATGATCGGGCCTTTGAAATTGTGTCTTTTCAAGGCTCGAAGGAATGCTTTGGGATCATAGTCGCCTTCTCCCAGCGGTTTGATTGCATCGCTCCAATCCTTCGAGTTGTCGTTCACTTTGATATCGGATCCACAGATCGTCGCGATGTCCATGTAGGGTGCCACCGCATCCATGACGGCATCGAGACGGTCTGCATTGCCACCACGCATTTCGTGGCATTGGTGGATGGAAATTCCGAGGTTGGGTCTGTTGGCGGCCTTTAGAATAACGAGTGCTTCCTCAGCAGTTTCGAAAGTATGGCTATCATGGGGATAGAGTGAAATGCCGACTTTTTGGGCAGCAGCGAGATCTGCCAATTCACCGACCAATGCGGCGATCCTAGGATCATTTCCCTTTGGACCGCTGAGAATGAGCCAGAGCTTCGCATCCATGCTGGAGAGTTTTTTCAAAACCTTATTAAAGTGCCCGCGGTTGAAGGCTTCTGGTTTGGTGTAATCCACCACATAGAGTCCGGCGCAGAGTCTGAGATCAGGCTTGGCGGCCTGGAAGGCTTCTAGACGGGTTAGATCTTTGGGCTGGTGGATAAACATGGTAATTCCATCAAAGCCAATGCCATCGAGGCTATGGATTTGTTCGGCAGGGTCCTTGCCTCGGAGATTGAAATCAAAAACGCCGAATGGGTTGGCGCCTTGGGTCGCTAGGACGACGCTGAAATAGACAACAGCGAAGGGTCGATAGATTTTCATGGTTGATCGTATGTCATTTTGTCATCATCCGTCTCTTTCGACCATTTCCTGAGAGCCTGATAGAGGCGATTGAAATCCTTGCGGAAATCTGGATTTTCACTGAGCTCGATCATTTCATCCGGGTCTGCCGCAGTTTGATAGAATTCAAATTGCGGAGGATGGCCATTGAGTGATTGAGGGTCCATCCGCTGGAGGAAAAGGTATGCGGTTGGAAATTGATCCTTCACGCGGACTGTCTCGTCATAGGTTCGGTTTCCCCATAGCTTCCAGAATTTCAGGTCGGCGTTGACAATGCGGGGTTTATCTTTGCCATCACGAGCGATGAGGTGGAAGCGACCGTCGTAAATGGAGCGCTCCTGCATTCCACCGCCCGGGCTTAGCGAAGCATGGCTGATTTCAGCGAAGATATATTCGTGGATCTTTGTTTCGGCATTTCCTGATAGGGCGGGCTTGAGAGATAGCCCCTCTGATTTTGCGAGAGGAGCCAGACCGAGTAGATCCAAGAGGGTGGGGGTGAGATCAAGTCCACTAACCAGGCTCTCGGATTTCAGGCCCTTCGCCATTCCGGGTGCCCGGATGATCAAGGGCACGCGGAGTCCAAGATCGTTGAGATTCATTTTCCCCCGGGTGAATGACGGGCCGTGATCCCCCATCAGAAGGACGATGGTGTTATTTTCCTCGCCACTGGCTTTGAGGGCTGCAAGCGCTTGGCCTACCAATCGGTCCGCCTCCTCAATTGCGGCAAGGTATTCCGCCCAATCTTTCCGCACGACCGGTGTATCCGGAAGAAATGCTGGAAGCTTTACCTCGGCTGGATTGACGCGGATCGGCTTCAGATCACTGTCGGGATACTTTCGATGTGAATTGGAAATATTGTAGAGTAGAAACCAAGGTTTCCCGGCTTTCTTCGCCTGCCCGATGAAGTCGGTGGCCGTCTTCCGGCTAGGGTTCTTGATGAATTCATCGTATGGAAACTTTTCAACCGGGGCGACGTGCAGCTTGTGGGTGACACCCTGATAGTAACCCGCATCGTGAAGCCTTTCGATAAGCGTCGGGATTTCGTCGTGTATCCTCAACTTCATGTAGGTCTTGTTTTTCTTCTCTGCGGGTGTGAGTTCGGATGCCGGTTTGTGGTAGTTCTGAGTATTATTCAGCAATCCATTCACATGACTGTATCGCCCCGTGAGCATGGCCGCCTTCGAGGCGGAGCAGACGGGGTAGGCGACGAAGGCGTTTTTGAAAAAGACACCGGAGGCAGCCAAGGCATCCATGTTTGGAGTGAGAACTCCAGGAGTGCCTGCATATCCCAGTTGAAGCCCTTGATCTTCGGTGAGAATCAACAGGACATTGAGCTTCCCGTCGTTTTGGGCGGCTTTCGAGAAACTTGATCCGGCCAAGAACAGGACGGCGACACTGAATTGAAGATAGAAATTCATATAAAAGTGTGGAGCAGTTGGGTGATAGATAAAATGTGAGAAGATTTCTCAAATTCCAGGAAAACCGGGGCAGCGGGAAGCTGAGAGGAAACATCTATTGTGAGTGATGAGTAGATTGCAGTGAGACCGGGCCGATCAAACCTGCTGGCCGAAGTGGGGTGTTAGATTTGACTGTTTCAAGAGAGATCGAGGTGAGGCGCTTCGCGACGGGTAATTTCGCATCTCCCACGAGGCGGTTGTTCCACGGATTGATGATGGCAATTTCCAAACTGTTGCTCCCAACCTTCACGGCACCTGCGATGTCGATCCTCCATGGTGGAGTCCAAAGGGTGCCGAGATTCTTGCCGTTCAAGGTGACGGTGGCCATGTCGTGGACTTTGCCGAGATCGAGCATCAGGCTGCCATTTGTTTCATCGATCATTGATTCTTTCATTTCAAAGACCTGGCGGTAGGTGGCGGTGCCGGAATAGTATTTGATTCCTTCTTCCGGGCGCTGGGTCCAGTCGCTCAGCTGTTGGAAGGACACGTTTGCGGGGCCGCCCCATTCGGGATCAAATGCCACATCCCATGCGGTGCCGAGGTTCATGACCGGCTTGGCCTCGGGGAAGTTCTTCTGCCCGATGGCCGATGGCTTGGCTTCTGTTCTGAATACAACAAACCAAGATTGGTTCGGCTCAAACACCATCGGCACTTCGGTCTGGCCGGCCCGCTCGTTCCATTCGGGAAGAATCCGGCGCTCACCGGTGACGGCATCCCAGAGTTCCGGTTGGCGACCGGTGATGCGAAAGGCACAAGTCACGGTTTCTACCCGGTCTTTCTGATTGGAGACAAAATATATTTCCCCGTCCTTGGAGGTGCGGTGGGTGAAGAGGAGTTTGGCATCTTTGGCGGCATTCCGGAATTCGATGTCCGGCAGAATTCGACTTGATGAAAAAACTTGTTCCAGAGACTTGGCCCAATGGACTTTGCCTTTTCCGAAGCTTCGTTCACCGGGTAGTGTGGTATCGGCATCGCCCCAGATTTCTGCGGCGAGGGCGCGGACCTCGTTGTCGGCCTGGGGTTGATTCCGGAGGCTGGGAGACTTGACGGGACGAGGGCCAAGGATGGTCGCCCCGGCCCGCACAAGGTCGCGGATTTTACGCAGGACCTCCGGGCGCATGGTGTTTTGTTTTGGAAGAACCAAAATCTTATAGCCCACCCCGTGGGGAAGGACGAGCATGCCATCTTTGACGCTGAGATTCGCTTCAATCACTTCCGCGTTGATGTGATCGAAGTCACGGCCCGCAGGGAGTGGCGGATCGATGGGTCCACTCATTTTCGGGACATCTTCACCGATGAAGTAGGCGATGTCCGCAACGCGGGTGCCATGTTGGAGCATCCAGCAGGAGCGGCGTTCGTAGTCCACCCAAGTGGCTGCTTTCTCAAACCAAGTATTATGACGGTTGAACTCGGTGCCCCATGGTGCGTTGATGCCCGGGATCTTTTCATCGCTGGGTTGTTGGATATAGACGTGGAGGACGACGTGGTTGATACCCTCGCAGAATGACCAATCACCGCGGGCTTTCAGGGCCTTGGGCGAGTTTTGGAAGGCGGGGCCGCCGGTGAATGATTCTGCGGAGACGAAGGGTTTGTTATAGGTATTCGCACAGGATGAGGCGGCGCGACACTCGATGGAGCCCAGATCTCCGGTGACCCAGAATTCGCCGGCGATGGAGTCCGCTTGACCTCCATATTTCAAAAACTCGCCGGGGAATCCCCAGTGACCATAGTTTTCAAGCCACAGACCAAGACCGTTTTTGCGTGACGATTCATTCAACCCGCCGACGTATTCCGTAGCGATGCGGTCTGCGACGATGCGGCGGAGATCCCAGAGGAATCGTTCGCTTTGTTCGGCGCTGCCGAGGATGCGGCCACTGAGCACTGGGAGCCATGGGATGGCATTGTAGCCATATTGTTTTTCAAAGCTTGCGGCGAGATCGTCGGTCCAGTTTTGCGAGCCCATTTCGTAGCTATCCGCGACGACACGGGTGAGTGCCTGGCGTTCTGAAGCAGGCATGCGTTTGAGGAGTTTCCCGACGAAGGCATCGAAATGTTGTTGGGTGAACTTGCGGTTCATTTTATCCACCTCGTAGCCTTGGCCTTCAGGAGAGGCAGGCGCGTTCTTCATGCCGGTGGGGGTTTTACCGATGCGCTGGATGATCCATTCGCCGGCTGGAATTTCCCAGGAAAGCGTGCCGTCTTTGGAGAGTTTTGAAGAGAGGTCAAGCACTTTGGCGACGGGCACCGTCAGGCCCGAGGTCTCTGGCTCGGGTGGAGTGGGCCATTGATAGGTGGTGGGCAGGGGCAGCGGAGTAGGGTGCATTTTCGCGAGTTGCTTCTCGATGTAGAATTCCAGTTTGGCTGCCCCTGATAGATCGATTTCAGCCAAGGCAGGATTCGGTGTGCGGGCGGTGAAATCCGAGAAAATGATGCGGAAATGGCTGCCGGTGGTCGCCGGAAATGAGATGGCCACCGGGCCAGCGGGCATGAATCCGGTGGCGGGAGCGGGATTTGATCGATCGCACTTGAATTTCCGCACGGTGGTGAATTTCCCGGTGTTGTCGGCGACCTGGAGTTCCGCCTCGGCGGCAAAGGACTCGGCGATGGGGAAAATCCTGAGGCTGCGAGCGGTGAGGGGAGCATCCAAGCGGATGTCCATGGTGACAGGCGATCTTTTACCGGGACCTTTATGGATAGGAAACCGGATGGCCGTCGTCAAATCGCCGTCAGCGATTTTTTCAGCGCCAGCAAGGGGTGGGGTGAAGGTGATCTTGGGCTTGAGCGAGGCGAGGCTTTGTGAGTCGTTCTCAGGAGCGGGAAATGCAAGGACGGCGATGTCTTGGAACTGAGCGATGGGTTGACGGAGTTTCCCGGAAAATTTACCAGGCCCTTTGACGCGGGTATCGGAGGAGATCATGTAGCGCATCGTCTGTTCCGGTGTGATCCAGGGGCCGCCGGATTGGCTCCAGCCCGGGCAATTGAAGAGGCCGATGTTCACGCCCAGTCTGCCACCCTCGCGGATGGCATGTTCGACGATTTGCCACCATTCCTCGCTGAGCACTTTGATTCGGCCGGCGGGTTGGTTATCAAGGAAGATATTACCGATGAGGGCCTCGCCGATGCCGATGCGCTTCATGGCTTCGAGATCCTTGGTGATGCCTTCTTTGGAAATGTTATCACTGATCCAGTAATAATAACACCAGGGCTTGGTGGCTGCCGGGGTGTTAGCGAAGCCGGATTCCAAAGTTTCTGCGGCGGCAATTGCCGAAGCAAGAGGCGCTAATGAAAGGAGCAAGGAGAAGGTGAATTTTGATAATTTCATGTTGAGGACTTAATGATGTGAAAAGAAGATAGAGGATGTTTCAGAAATAGCATGTCCGCGGGTAATTGTTCAAGGTTGGGCAACCTTGATTTCCACGCGATAGAAGCGCCTGGGTAGATTGCCTGGATCGGTGAATGTATGGATGAATGTAGAAGTGGGGCTGAGGGTTGCAATGATCTGCCAGTCGTTTGGTGACAAGCTGTCACCTGCCAGAATGCGGTAGGTTCTTCCCGGCTTGACCGCCAGACCGATTTGGGCCGCCAATGCTGATGGTTTCACAACGGCCCACTCGAAGCGGTCCAGATCGTTCGTTCGATCCGTTCCCGCGTGGGCTTCGAGCAGATCCGTCTGTCCGTCGCCATCCGTATCTGCCGTGGGATCAATCGGGACGAGTGGCGAGAGGCCGATGGGGATTTCTACTGCGTCGGGTAGTCCGTCGTTATCGTCATCGGTGTCGGTATTGTTGCCGATGCCATCGAGATCGGTGTCAAGTTGTTCATTCGTATCGAATGGGAAGGCATCTAGCAAATCGGGTGTTCCATCGTTGTCATCATCCAGATCGGCATTATCGCCAATGCCATCCAGATCGTTGTCGAATTGCTCGCCAGGGTTCAGTGGAAAAGCATCACCCGCATCAGGAGTCAGGTCGTTATCATCGTCGGCATCAGCGTTGTTGCCGATGCCATCGAGGTCGGAGTCCAGTTGCTCATCCGCATTGAGTGGGAAGTTATCGGCTGTGTCGATGACCCCATCATTATCGTCGTCTGGATCGACCGCGTCGAGGATGCCATCGCCATCGAAATCCAGCGCCGTGTTGATGTAGGGCTGCGGATCAGCGGCATCCGGCAAGCCATCGGCATCGCTATCGAGATCCTCGACGTTGAGCAATCCATCACCATCCAAATCACCCGTCCCCTCAGTCGCGTCCCCGATTCCATCACCATCCAGATCTCCATTCGAGGCCCGGATCCAGTCGATTTCAAATGGGGTATTAAGCGTGTTGTGAGGATCTATTCTCAGTGTGGTGATGGTGTTGTTCATCCATTCCGCGTTTGCGGAAGGATTGAAAATCACCGCCGACCAAGCACCTATGGCTCCAAAGGGAACTGCCACTGAACGAGAACCGGCAAAGTTCGTGGCCCCGGCGCGGCCCCAGAAAAACTGCGCATTTCCCGCAGGCATCGAGACTCCAGCTGTTCCAACCTTCATCTTGACGATGATACGAATGACGCTGTTCCCCCGTAGTGTGAAACCAGATCTCCAGAAATAAGGATCACCGGGTGTGACGCTGTTGCTGGTGCCCTTCATGGTGCCTCCTGATACGGTGGGTGCGGGAGATGTCACGATTCCATTGCGATTGGTCCAGCCTTCGAAGTCCGTGGCGGTATTGAAGCCAAAGTTCAAATCCAGTGGATTGAGAGGGTTTCTGCCTGCGGTGACTTCCACGGCATCGCTGACGCCATCACCGTCGTCATCGGTATCCGCGTTGTTTCCAACGCCATCTCCATCGGTATCGATTTGCTCGGCGGGATTCGTGGGGAACGCATCCGAGTTATTTCCTACGCCATCACCATCGGTATCCGTCTGCTCAAGAGGATTGAACGGGAAGGCATCGTTGGGATCCAAGGTTCCATCATTGTCATCGTCCGGATCGATGATATCGGGAATACCGTCTTGATCGTTATCAAACGGATTGACATCCGGCTGGGGGTCTGTGGCATCCGGGAGTCCGTCGCCATCGCGATCCGTGTCTTCGAGGTTGACGAGTCCGTCTTGATCAAGATCCGCATCGCCCTCGGCCAAATCCGTGAGGCCATCACCATCGTAATCGCCATCTGATGCGCGGATCCAATCAACCTGGAAATCCACGTTCGAGGCCCCCACGGGATCGAAGCGTAAATTGGTAACCACCTGATTTTGCCATTCCGAAGTTGCAGGCATCGGGATTTTCAGCACCCGCCACTGGTTGGGAGTGTTATAGCTGACAATGACACGCCGCGCTGTGGAATAACTCGTTCCACCCAGCCGTGTCCAATAGAGTTCCGGGGCTGTGCCCGCGGAGGCCTTCATCCGGATGAGGATGAAGGGCACGGCACCGCCGGAAATGCGCAGGTTGTTTGAATAGATCTGAGGATCGGTGTTCGTGCTGCGTCCGGTGAGAAATCCACTTTGCCCTGGCGGAGTTCCAGGGCTGACCGCCGCGAGGGCGATGCCACTGAAGGACTCCCAGTTTTCAAAATTGTTCACCCCGTTGAATTCCGAACTAGCAAAGGGTTCCGTGCCATTGACACTGCGGAATGGATCCGTGCCGGCGGCGGCTTCATCCCCATCGCCGGTGCCATCTCCATCGGAGTCCACCACCGGCATGACGATGTTCGTCGTCCATGTGATGGTATAGTTCTGGTTGGTGGTCGTCGCCACCGGGCGCACGTAGAGGTCGCCATTGGTTTCCCGGAAAAAGGCGGAAACCGTCGAAGAGTTTAGATCTGCCAGAGATGTCTGCGAGGACATTCCCGAGACGGCAAGCCCACTCAACTTCCCAAAGTCCTTGTAGCGGATCAAAACAAAGTCTCCCGCCACCGCATCACCGAGGGTCATGTTCACCCGTTTGGATGAAGGGAGGGATTCATAGGAATAGGTATAGAGGAAATCATCCCGGACGATGAGCGGCAGCTGGTGTTGTTCCTTGAAGCCATTGATGTAATAAACACCCCGCAGCGCCGTCCCCGCCTTGGTTCTTACCGCGCTGATGTTCGGATTGAGGTCCGAGGCGATTGAGTAAGTCATCCTCCATTGGGCGAAGCGGTTGGTGGTGGCATACATGTTCGTCCAATTGAGCGGGCGGACTTCATTGCCTGTCATCATGAAGGGGTGATTGCTGATGATCGAGCTATCCGGGATGCCTGAAGTCGAGCCATCCACATCGTAGATCACCTGCGCCCAGATCCGTGGGTGGCCTGGCGAATTGGCCCCGATGTTCGCGGGTGGGATGATGTTATAATTCGTCAGGATCGCGCGGGGCGGGCCCGCGGGATCAAACGTCAGCCCTTCGAAGTAATGGTTCGGGTGCTTGGTGGCGGCGCCGATGTTTTGGAGGAAATTGGCGTTCGTCCCGTTGAAGCCGACGAGGTGATTGTTTTTCATTCTGCCGGCACCATCATACACCGCATAGACCGTGCGGGTCTGGGAGGTGGGGAGCAGGCCCTGGCCACTGTCCGCGATCATCAGTGACTCCTCGCAAAGGTGATAGGTGGCGAGGAACAGGTTGGTTTTGTTATCCGCGAAAACATTATTGCGTTAGACGACATTTTTCCGTGCGCCGCCGATACCGGCATAGATCGCGATGTCGTTGGCGAAGAAGTTACAATCATTGAAATAGAATGGTCCGTTGTTCGCCCACTCGCCGTTGATCAGAAGGGTGTCTGTGGCGGACAATTGATCGTTGAGATCGATTCCCAGCGCGCAACTGTGAGCCGTATTCCTATCAAAGGAACCGAGCGGCTGCTTGTAGGGTTCCAGCCCGGCGAAACGCGGGTCCGTAAGCGAGGTTTTCAGCGGCTTCTGTGGAAAGGCGAACCAGTAGCCGGTGCCCACCGTGCCCGCGGCGATGTTATCGGTGAAAAAGTTGTTCGGATTGGTGATCCAGAAGCTTGAGGGAGATGAATTCTGTGGTGAGCTGAAGCCATTGTCGGTTTCGAGCAGTTGTTCGCCAATCGCGGGTCGTCTCGAAAGGGCAACCACGTTTTTACGGATCACATTGAAGCGCTCGGAGCCATCCTCCAGGAAAATCCCGTGACCGAGGTGATCATAGCAGAAGTTATTCTCCACGAGGGCGGACTCGGTGCCGTGGAGGGTGATCGCGCGGTTGAAGGACTTGCGGACGACGCTGTCCTTGAAATACTGGCCGGCCCCATCTCCTGCCAGCATGTGCCAATGCATCGGGTAGCGGCCCTTGATGGATTTCTGGCCCATACGGAAAAGCTCCACACCCTCAATGAAACCTTTGCCCGAGGTGAGGCAACAACCGGTGCCGTTGTTCATCACCATGATGTGCCCGCCGAAGCCTGCGGTGTCCGATGCGGCATCGCCTTGGATCCTCACATTGCGGCTGAGCAGGCCCACTTCCGCACGGAGGTCAGCCGTCCATGATTTGCCATCCTGGGTGCGCGTCCTGGTGATCGGCGCGGCACCGTTGTGGGCATGGCTGAGGCCGGGAGTGAAAGTCACCGTGCGCATGTCGCCACTCACGCTCGTGATGGTCCTGCTCTCCGCATCGTTCTCATCGAGGCTGGTGGAAGTGACTAGAACGAGATCGCCCGTCGCCCAATCGACCGGCTCGGAAAGC
>Ga0105044_10008885_pt1 | contig 13777 bp, 6 predicted proteins | sample MAT01_FD_78092 | JGI IMG/M metagenome (GOLD analysis project Ga0105044, IMG submission 78092) | Freshwater microbial communities from Lake Fryxell liftoff mats and glacier meltwater in Antarctica - MAT-01 | ecosystem: Environmental > Aquatic > Freshwater > Ice > Liftoff microbial mat | place...
CAGCGACAGCAGCTGCGGCGGAAACAAGGGCGGTCGTGGTATCTCGCAGCTCCTGCGAACCAACGGCCAGTGTCCAGGCCAGATTGTTCTGGGCCAGTGCATTACGCGGATCCAGTTCGACGGCTTGTTTCAGCAGATCGAGGTACTCCTTCGTCTTTCCTTCGCGACTGAGTCGCCTCGCTGCATCCGTGGCTTCGCGTGACTGAATCAGGTTGGCATACGTTCCCATGTCGACTGTGAATTTCAGCGAATCTGCGGACTGGGTGACTTCAACCGCCGATGGAAGCGGCGGATAATCCCAGTCCAGATTCAGCTCCACGAGCTGTTTGCGAATCGCCTGCAGGTCGAAGATGTGCAACGCACCGGTTTCGGCCCCGAATGTGATCAATCGTTTTCCATCGCGAGTAAACAGCAGTGGCAGCAACTGCGTCGTCTCTGGTGCTGTCAGGACGGCCACTTCACGCCCCGTTTCCGGTATCAGCAACCGCACCAGGCTGCGATCGTCAGAAAGAGCTACCAGCTGACTATCAGAGGAAAAGCATACCTGAGAACGGAACTGGCTGAGGACACGGGATTCAGACCATTCGCCCACACGCCAAATTCTTGTCACACCACCATTTGTGATGAGCCATCGTGCGTCTGGACTGAGAAACACATTACCTTGCGGAATTGAAAGATCAGCAATCCCGCGACGTGCCTCAAGATCCCAGACAACAGCACCCGTATCCGCATCGCTATGACTTCCTGTGATTCCAATTTTGCCATCGGGAGTGACGACACATGTACGTACATCCCAATGACCGGGGAGCAGTGCTTCCTGTTTTCGAGTCTGCTGATTCCACAAGACAGCATGATCCATACCGGGCACCAAAATTGTGGAACCATCAGCACTACTGGCCCACTTATTCTCCTGACGAAGGTCCAGCAATCGTTCGGGTGGTCCAATACTCGCAGTTTCCGCAGCGTCATCGATTTTCAGAGGCCATTCTATCAGGCCTGACTGACCGTAAGTCCACAGCGATTCCGTGTCACTCGAACTGATAAATCGAAACGGACAGTTGCCCGAAATCGGTAACCGGCAAACCACTTCGTCTCGGATCAAATCAACGAGGCAAACCCCTCCCGTAACACGAACGGCCATCAGGGTGCCCGTCTTGTTCAGACATGGCACAGAGTGGCTAGCATGGAAGTCTGAATCCACTCCCGGATGCGATGGAATGGTGCAAAATTCCTGACCAGAGCGGTAGTTGAAGCACCGAACTTCGGAACCGGCACAGTCAGCAGCCAGATGAGTACCGGTGTCATTGAACTGCAGCTTGACACCGTTCGCCAGAACCGACAATAACTGTTGCCCCGACCGAGTATCCCACATGCGAATTGTCTGATCCCAGTCATTACTGACGAGCCGATCACCATCCGGTGAGAAGCGCACAACGACTCCACCGTTCCGATGACCGCATATCGGATCGACCGTCAGTTCAGTGGAAGTCGAATTCCAAATACCGATCTTGAGATTTCCTGTACCCATGGCAAATTTTCTGCCCGATGGATGCCAGCTCGGCCAGCCATACAGGCCCTCATTCACTTGCCTTTCGCTCAGAATCGCGCCATTTTCCAGATCGACTACTTTCCAGTGATCTCGATCAGCGGCAACCAGTTGGGGAAATCGAGGATTCCAAGCGACTTCAGGGCTGTGCAATCCGGTTTCTAATGATTGTATCTCAGCAAAACCGTTGCAGTCCAGAATTCGAATTTTTCCATTGGCCGAGGCAACGGCAACACGCTGACTGTCCTGCCGAAATTCAAAGTTGATTGCTTCTGGTCCGAGATCAATCATCGGTTTTCCATTAGCCACACTCCAAATGTGAAGTCGGTTTGAACCGTCAACCAGTTTCGGATAGACCAGAAACTGAGAGTCGGGACTAAACGTTTGTGAGTGATAGTCGAAGCTGGACTCGACATAGTCCATCCGCATCCGTTCTGTGCCTGTTGCCATCTCACGCACCACGAACTGCCCGGACTGGCCATCGTCAAACCCCAGCATCGTCAAGCGATTGTCCAGGACGAATTGACCCACACGGCTGGTATGCGGAATCCTCCGGTCGACTTCCAGATCCGGCAGACAAAGTGCCGCTGTGGCCTCGGTTCGCAATTCGTCAAGAGAACGCATTTTCGGCACTGGAATCTGCAGGGCGCTTTTTACGGCTCGCAATGCACCAAACCTCTGCCCCGCCTGCCGGCTGCGGTGTCTTGCGTTGGCCCCGTTCAGATACGCGATCCATAGCTTTTCCTGCACCTCGACGTTGGCTTCCAGGGCAGCGGATTCGGCGGCTGCGGTTTTGGTGAGTTCGGTTCGAAGTTGCCTCGCAGTGACACCAAGGACGGTTGTCGCCCCGATGATTGTGAGCAGAATCGAACATGCCGCCGTCGAAGCGATCCAATGTCGACGATACCAGCGTGCCAGCTTCATAATTCTGCCGACAGGTCGGGCAAGAATTGGGTCGCCGCGCAGAAATCGGCTCAGCTCCTGCGCCACGACCAGCGCGGACTCGTATCGCCGCGAAATCGACTTCTCCAGACACTTCAAACAGATCGTTTCCAGATCACGGGGAATCGAAGGATTCAGCAACCTTGGAGCCAGCGGAAGCTCTTCCACAACCAGACGCAGTGTCTCGATCGACGTGGCTGCCTGAAAGGGTGGCCGTCCGGTGAGAGTTGCATACAGAACGGCTCCCAGCGAATAAACATCTGAGGCTTTTCCAACGTCGTCCAGTTTTCCCAAAGCCTGCTCGGGGGGCATGTACGATGGCGTACCAAGAATCTGGCCGGTCGTCGTCAGTTCATTGTCACTGCTGACCTGCTTCGCCAGACCAAAGTCACTCACGCGAGGCTGGCCAGACTGATCAATCAGAATATTGCCGGGTTTGATGTCACGATGGATGACACCCTTGTCATGAGCGTATGCGACGGCCTCGGCCACCGTCTGCATCAGTTTCGCGGCAGCTCGCGCCGGCATCGGGCCACTGGCAAGTTTCGCGGACAGCGTTTCCCCATCGACAAAGGCCATCGTGAAGTAATGCAGGCCCTCGTATTCACCGACTTCGAACACCGGCACAATGGCCGGATGATCCAGCTGGGCGGCCGCTTCCGCTTCGACCCGTAATCGCTGAATCTCGGTGCCGCTCGAGAACTTTCCAGCTCGGATCATCTTCAGCGCGACCTGCCGATTCAGACGAACCTGACGAGCCCGATAGACCACTCCCATGCCGCCGCGAGCGATCTCTTCATGAAGTTCATAGTCACCAAAGTAACGAAGTTTCGTACCCGGTTCCGGATACTCATCGGGAAGAATTGTCGATGGATAAATGGCAGTGACCGAGTTGCCAGGGACATCTGTCCCGACTTGAAAGTCCTTCCCGGAGGCAGTAGACGATTTTTCAATCGTCTTGTCTGCGTTCGGATCTTCCGGAGCTGCCATAACGGCCCGCAGAAGACAGGCCGGACAGAGTCCCGCAGGGGCATTCTGAGGGAATGTCAGTCCGCAGTCAGGGCAAATCTTGCGACTCGATTTTGCGAGTTCAGTCATTCGTGAGTGCTTAGTTGGACGTCGCCACTTTTTCCGAAATAGTAACCCGAAGCGTGAGCGAGGGAACGAGTTAGGTACTATCCCTCGCTCATGCTTCGGGTTGCAAAAACGCTCGGTTTCCGCCAAAACTGGCGCTGTCCAATTAGAAAAAGAATCGTGGCACTGCGAAGTACACGAATAATGACAAAGCGCAACAGGAATTTCTAAAGGAAACCTGCGAAATCCTGAATCTCTAAAAATCGGCTGAACATAGCCACCTGATTTCGGCGGTCCCGCACGCTTATCTACAAATCACGCGAAACAGGTGTAAGATCTCGTCGTCCACATCCTGGCTGGAGGCGACCGTTCGCAGAATTTCTTCTCGCAGGAGTTCACGGTATCTGGTTCGCAGACGACTGACGGCCATCCGAACCGCAGGTTCCGTCATTCCAAGTGTCTTGCTGACTTCGACATAACCATCCAATCGTTCCGCTCCCGTCAGGTATCCCTTCAGTACTTCAAACGACAATTTTTTCTGCGAGGCACCTTGTTCGACTTCCAGCCTTGCCATAGTCTGATTCAGCAGCGTCAGAGCCCACTCACGATCAAACAACTCCTCTGCACTCAGGCTGCCATCGTCGGCAAGTTCGAAACTGCCGGACGAAAAATCCAGTGGAAAGACCTGTACGTCACCGCCGCGTTTGATTGCGCGGCCTTCGCGAAACTCATTGGCCAGATGCCACTCAAACGCCTGAATCAAAAACGACCGAAAGCGTCCACGAGCGGGATCCGCCAGTTTCAACGACTTCCCGGCCAGCAGTCGTTCAAAAAAAGATTGAGTCAGATCCTGCGCGAGATGGACATCCTTCACTTTCCGACGAACGTAATGATGTAGCGCCGGCCAGTAAGCCGAACACAAACTCTCCAGCGCAGTTCTCTGTGATGCATGTTTCGAATCCCCGGCAGCAAGTACTTCGCTCCAGGGAGTTGAATCAAACATGCCTCCTGCCCGACGACCAACGGCACCTGTCTCAGTGTTTTCTCCCGGAACGGATGCGGACATTTTGAATCCCAAAATCCATGTGTACCACGGAATGTCTATTTGTTGTCCATTGAGATACATCCGAATTGGCTCAAATCAAGTCGCTGATCGGGGCTGTTGCCTATAATGGAGTGAAAATCCAATCCCCCTGACGAGGCTGAATTCAATTTCAATTCTCAGGTCGACCGCCTGAATTGCATCGAGTCACAGCTCTTGATCGGCACCAGTATATCATACCATCGACAAATCGGATCGTGGTTTGAGACAACGTGTGAAGGCGCCACAGGCAGGAATGGCCAAACTCGGAATGCGTTGAGTCGTTCGCTACTTAGGCGAGGGAATTACCACGGGTCAGCGCAGGTCTTGAATAACGTCTATGGCAGATTCGAAAAAAGATTTTCGAATTCGAATGTTTTCCAGTGTATCGGCAGGGATATTGGATTTTTTGAGGCATGGGTTTCAGTGTTCGATGGAGGGTTGAATCGGGACTATCGACTGAGTATTCTGGCATCGGCTGGCGAAACGGAGTGTGGCACAGTTCCAACTCAAAACCGTGGGGACGCCTGTCTGCCGACAGGCAGGCAACCACACGAGGGATAGCCAATTGTTTCGGTGCGTCGATGACGCTCTGTCGGCGTTCTGGTGTGCAAACGCCAGGACGCCATTTTTCGTTAACCGATCGTCGATTCTCGCCAGAGTTGGTCTGTGCGAACGAGAGTGTTGAGGATTTCGAGCTCGCAGAATCTGCGGCTCACGCGACGGTTCGGGTTTGAAATGAAACGACTCGCGATCACGCTGACCCACGGTCTCGAAGACCAGGGTCTCATCGATCTACAAGCCGCTGCTGCTCCGGGAAGGCCATCCCGGTGCAGCTTTCTTCCGTAAAGAAGACTCTGTGGCCACTGACCTGCCAAGCATCGGCCTTGGTGATATCAGGTCTCAGATAAACTAGACCTGACCCTTATTTCTCTCACGGTCATGACTTTGCGATACTCAGCAGCAGCTGCAGCGGATCTGAACTCCAGTCTTCAAACAGCCCATCCAGTTCATTCGCAGCAGCGAAATTCGGGACATTTCTGACACTTGTTTCGCCGTGGAGCCTGCCAGTCACTGTTTTGGTCTTCGCTGAGCCTCGAGCAGCAGATTTGCTGGCGGTGCTGATCAGCTCATGGCCCAGGGACGAGTCTCCGCGGAGAGCCTGATTCTGCGTTGCCAGTTCAGCAGTGGTCTTTGTCAACAGCGACGAGGACCGACCGGTGCCAGACGGCATTGGTATCTGCACGCCGGGCATCGAGACAACGGTGCCCGCGCCCGGTGCAGCCACGCTTCCAGCCGACGGCAGGCTTCCCGCTGGAGGCGGATCGGCGATCCCCTGAGGATTCGTGTTGCCTGCCGCCAAAACGAAGGTCGCTGCGGCGGCTTGGCTGCCCGACGTGCGCGACGCGGCGGCCGTGTACTGGTACACCTTGTCGGTCCCGCTGTCGACGATCCAGACATTGCTGACGTTGGCGGGGTCGATCGTGATGCCCGTGGGCGTGGCGTTGGCGGCGTCAATCGTCCAGCTTCCCAACAAGCTTCCGGCCACCGTGTATTTGAACACCTTATTGATGGCCGCATCGTTAGTGACCCACAACGAAGCGCCATCGGTCACGATGTCCGTGGGACTGGTGTTGCCCTTATTCAGACTGAAGCTGCTGGCGGCGTTCTGGCTGCCGAAAAGGCGAGTTGCGGCGCCAGCGTACTTGAACACCTTGTCGCTTTTGCTATCGACGATCCAGACATCATTGCCATTGGTGGCGATGCCCTGTGGCGTGGCGGTGGAAGCCAGCGTGCCAGCCGTCCACGAGCCAAGGAGTCCGCCACTGGTGTCGTAGACGTAGACAGTCTTGTTCGCGTCCACCACCCAAATTCTTGTCCCGATCGCGTTGCTCGCCACGCCGCGGGGCGCGGTATTGCCAGTGTTCAGCGAGTAATTCTCCAGAGCCGTACCCGTCGCGCCATATTCGTACGTTCGATCGGGGCTGCCGTCGTTGACGACGTAGAACTTGGTCGGGGGCGTGTCATCGTCGAGGATCGTCCCCACCCCCTGACCATCGGAAAGCCCTGCGCCCGGCGAGGCGTTCGAGAGGTTCACATAGAAGACCTCGTCCGGCTCGATCACGGTATCGCCATTAACGGCGACGGAGATCGTGAGGCTCGTCACGCCCGGAGCAAACGTGAGCGTGCCGCTGGTCGCGATGTAATCGCTCCCCGCCGTCGCCGAGCCATTGGCCGTGGCGTAATCGACGCTCGCTGCCTGCGTGGTATCGCCCGAGCGGCTGACGGTGAACGTCGCGGTCGTCGTCCCAGAGTTCCCCTCCGTCACGCTCACGTCGTTGATCAGGGCTGGCCATAGCTTGGCGACGAAAGCGTCGGACCAACCGCCGCTCGCGCTCTGCAAGGCACCGGCGGTTGTGGGGAAGTTGACCGAATCGGTTTCCCCCACCAAGTAGGCGTTGCCGGCCGTGTCCACGACGATGCCCATTCCAAAGTCGTCGCCGTTACCGCCGAGGTAGGTGGAGTGGACCAATGCCGAGCCAGCGCCATTGAGTTGGGTGACGAAGGCGTCATAACCGCCGCCCTTCGTGCGCTGCAACGCGTTTGCGGTCGTCGGGAAGTTGGCCGAGTCGGTAGTTCCCATGACGTAAGCATTGCCGGCGTCATCGACGGCGATGCCAAGGGCTTCGTCTGTGTTACCGCCACCAAGGAAGGTGGAGTAGACCAGCGTAGACCCGTTGGCGTTCAATTCCGTCACGAACGCGTCTGTATAGCCGCCCTTAGTACGCTGAAAGGCACCGGGCGTGGTCGGGAAGTCTGCAGCCTGGGTTGAGCCGGTGACGTACGCATTTCCGACTGCGTCCACGGCGATATCCGAGGCCCTGTCGTCGTACCCCGAGGTACCACCGATGAAGGTGGAGTAGGCCAGCGTTGAGCCTGAGGAGTCCAATTTCGTCACGAAAGGCACACCGGACGAACTGGCGTTGGCGGTCTGGAAAGCGCCCGGCGTCGTCGGGAAGGCGATCAAACCCCATGATGGATCGGTCGGGTGCGTGGTAGTCGCAGACCCGGTGACGTAGGCGTTGCCCGCGGCGTCGACGGCGATGCCATTACCAAAGTCGTCGCCGCTGCCGCCCAGGAAGGTGGAGTAGACCAGCCCCGTGCCCGTGACATTCAGCTTGGTCACGAAGACGTCAACAAAACTCGAAGTGTTGTCGGCGTGGGCGGCTTGCACCGGGTTTAGGGTCGGGAAATCGCTCGACGAGGTCGATCCGGTGACGTAGGTGTTGCCGGTGCCATCCACTGCGATGGCTTTGCTCGAATCGAATCCTCCGCTGCCGCCGAGATAAGTCGAAAAGAGAAGCGCCGATCCCGTGCTATTTAACTTGGCTACGAAGCCTTTGAACCAACCTGCGGGGTTGGTCTGCTGAAATGCGCCGGCGGTCACTGGAAAGTTGTTCGAAGCAGTTGACCCGGTGACGTAAGCATTGCCTGCGGCGTCCACGGCGATCGCGGAGCCTTGGTCCTCGTACGTACCGCCGAGGTAGGTCGAGTAGACGAGCGCCGTACCGGAGGGATTCAGTTTGGCCACGAAGACATCGATATTGCCGCCCAAGGCGCCTTGTGGCGATCCAGCCGTGGTGTGGAAGTTGGCTGAGTACGTGTTTCCGGTGATATAGGCGTTCCCGGCGGAGTCCACGGAGATCGCCTGGCCACTGTCATTGCTGCTGCCTCCCAGGTAGGTCGAATAGCTCAGCACCGGGTCGATGGTCAGAGGGCGACTGGCGTCATAAGTTCCGATCTGGAAGCTGAACTGATTGTTGCCGTCCAGTACGAACGCCCCCGCCACCGACTGACGCTGGCCGTCGAGTTCCTGATAGATCACCGGCGCGTGCTGCACCAGATCGCCGCCAGCCGTGTGCAGCACCAAGTTGCCCTGGGCATCGAGCATGATGCTCTGCGCTCCCTGGATCGACAGCTTGATCGCGCCCGGATCGGCCCCCGGCGCGACCACGAAGTCGTACTCGAGTTGTCCCTGGTTTGTGCCGTAGTAGACGAGGTTGATCCCCGCGTACACATTCTGATATTCGACCTTGCCGTAGTTGGCGATGTTCGTGTGCCACTGACTCGGATCGCTGCCGATCAGGTAGTTGGTCCTGGTGACCAGTTCATCCTGACCGACGCCCACAGCCGCAGAGTTGGCGCCGACCAGTTGTATCTGGAGTTCATCCCGCGCGGCACCCTGCTGCAAATGGAGCACGGCGGTGCCCGGCGTCAGGGACAGCATGTAGCCCTCGCCACGGGCGAGGAAATCAACTTGCCCCGCGGCCTGTCCCTCGTTCACTTCAAATGCCAGAGGCAAGTTTCCGTATGCCGCCGCCGAAATAGGGGAACCACTCAAGACTATCCGCTCTTCCAGCACTTCCAGCCGGAGTTGTCGGACGCGGCGAGACGGGCGGCGGGCCGCGCGACGGGTGACACGGCCAGACAGAGATTTGATCCACGAGGAAGACTTCATTGGACGGTTCCTTTCAACGAGTGGGCCTGCAGGGATAGGGTGATCCCTGGCGTGCAGCCCAAGCGCCGGGGAGAGGAACGGGTGGCGGTTGCCCGAGAGCAGTCGTGGTAGTTTTTTTGTCAATCAGGGGTTTTGGATGTCGAGCTGTCGTTGGGTGGCAAGTCGGTGGATATTTTCAGGAGTTCCTCCGCCTCGGTTCGGAAGCGGCGAAGTTCCTCATCGTTGGCTCGGTTTTTCTCGGTCCACGCACAGGCATTCTCGTACCATTTGCGTGCTTCTTCTTGATGTCCTAGCTGGTCGTGGGACATGGCCAGGAAGATACCGTTGAAACCGAGATTATCGCCGGGCTGTAATTTCTCGGAGCTTTCCAGGGAGTCGATGGCGGCTTGCCAATCGCCGGCGCGGTAATGGGCGACTCCCAGCGTGTTCAAGTTGCTTGCGTTGGGAATTAGCTCGACCGCTTGCTCGGCGAGTTCCACGGCCCTCTGGGGGTTTCGAATTTCCGCGTCGGCGAATGTGGCCAGAAGCCATGCGAGGGTGTTCATGCTCGCAACCGTCTTCGGATGGCTGGGACCGAGCGCCTCCTGACGCAGCGACAGCGCCTCTTCATAGACTTCCAGTGACTTGTCCGATTGTCCTGTTCTTTGGAGGAGTGCAATCAGTTCAGAAGTGGTCCGATACAGCATTCCGTCGTGTTCTATGGCGTCTGGGAACTCCCCTGTTAACTTCTGACGAATCGACACTGACTGACGAAAGGACTGTTCCGCCTCCTCCAATCGACCTGTCCGTTCCAGCAACCATCCCAGGTTTTCATAGCGGTGAGCCACTTCGCTTCGGTACACCGGATTTGCAGGCGAGTCAATAAGACGCTTTTGATAACTGGCAAGTGATCGTCGCCAGACCATTTCAGCTTCCTGCAATCGCCCAGTATTAAAAAACACATCGCCCATCAAAGCATCCGTGTTGTGGTCAGGCCGTTGATCAACGGGTTCCATTTTCTGAAGAACCTGAATCTGACCGAGTATCTTTTCCGCTTGTGCCATGTCAGGCGCTGTCGTGTTGTACATGAGCACCCAGGCGTAGTAATGCTGGCTCTCGATCAAGTCTGTCTTAAATGCCAGCCGATCGGGATACTCAGTCACTAATTCCTTCTGGATTTCTGTCGCCCGAGACAACGCTTGTTTTGCTTCCGGTAGCCGACTGGAGATCATAAGACCGAACTTTGCCTGGCCGCGCGCGAAATCGTTTCGATAATCCGGTTCGTCGGGGAATTCGGCCAGAAGTCCCTCGAACACGTGGATTGCCTCTTGATAGGAATCAGTCGCCTTCGCCGTATTTCCCATGTTCCTGTGGATCCACCCAACGCGCATATAGGCCCTGCCCACTTCCTGCCGGACCGCAGGATCATCGCTCTCTTCCTCTGTAAACGTCTGGTAAACTTCAAGGGATTTTTCGAGAAGCTCCCGCCGGAATTTCTCCGTGTTCGGGATAAGAATCAGACCTTCCTGCCCAACTTCCGTCATATAATTCATGGCGTCACGTGCACTGCGAAAATGCCGCTCAGCCCGCTCTCGCTGTGATTCGGCAATACGAAAATTCATATCCGCCCGTATCTGAGCACGGGTTGCTCGAACCGCTTGCCATGCACTGAGAATTGTTCCGAAGGCAAGAGCCACAGTGACGACGGCTGTAGACACCATTGCAAGTCGGTTCCGCCGCATGAATTTTCGCAATCGGTATCCGGCGGAAGGCGGGCAGGCCTGAACGGGCTCATCGTTCAGGTACCGCTGCACATCAGCGGCGAAGCCGTTGGCCGTCTCGTAGCGGCGGTCGCGGTCCTTCTCCAAAGTCTTCATCACGATCCAGTCCAGCTCGCCGCGCATCACCTTCGAAAGTTTGCCCGGCTCAGTTTGCCGCAGCGCCGAAATCGAGGCGAGTGCCTCGCCTGAGTCGCTTAGCCGGGTGCTTGGTTTGGGCGGTTCCTCTTCCTTGATCAGCCGCAGAATCTCAGCGAAAGCGGCCTCTTTAATCCGCTTGCGACTCAGCGGCGTGCTGCCCGTCAGCAATTCGTAAAGCAGCACGCCCAGCGAGTAGATGTCGCTGCGCGTGTCCACGCCGAGCGCACTCATCTCGGCCTGCTCCGGCGACATGTATTCGAGCGTCCCGATCATCGTGCCGTACTGCGTGAACAGCGTCCGCTCGGTCAGCTTTTGCTCAGTCGCCTTTGCCACGCCGAAGTCAATCACTTTCGGGACCGGCTTGCCGTCGTAGAGCGTGACCATCACGTTGGACGGCTTGATGTCGCGATGAATAATGCCCTTCTGATGAGCGTGCTGGATCGCATGGCAGACCGGGACGAACAATTCCAGTCGCTCGCGTGGTGTGAGGCGGTTGTCGTCGCAGTAACTGGTGATCGAAACGCCGTTGACCAGTTCCATGACAAAATAGGGCCGGCCCTGTTCCGTGGTACCGGCATCGAGGACGCGGGCGATGTTGACATGGTCCATCATTGCCAGCGCCTGCCGTTCAGCCTCAAAGCGGGCAATCACCTGGCCGCTGTCCATTCCCGGCTTGATGATCTTCAGGGCTACCTTGCGGTGGACGGGCTGTTCCTGCTCCGCCATGTAGACGGTCCCCATGCCGCCTTCACCAATCTGCTGCAGCAGCTTGTACGGGCCAATCCGGCTGCCGGGGAGTTCGACGGGAGCCGAGACGATGGTCGGAGCAATTGCATGAGCGGGGGATTCCAGAAAATCATGGGCTTTGTTGTCGGCCTGCAGGAGTCGCTCGACCCGTTTTCTCAACTCGCTGTTCGTACCACAGGCAGAATCGAGGTACGCCGCTCGCTCGTCACCCGCTCGAAGCGCGACGGCGTCGGAAAAGATTTCGGCAACAGATGAGTGCGCATGGGGCATAAATCTGGACTCTAAAAAAGGCTGTCATCAGTAAGTGCGAGAATTGACGATGATTTGCCTCAGGCAAAATCAGATTTTTTAGCTTTCGCCCGAATCTTCCAGCGCCGAGTAAAGAAATGCTTTGGCATAAGCCCAATAGCGATCGGCGGTTGCACGCGAGATTCCCAGGGCGGAGGCCGCCTCCTGATGGTTCATGCCGACAAAATAGCGGAGCTTGACCAAATCGGCCTTAATGGGCGATTCTGCGGCCAGTGCGACCAGCGCGTCGCTCACAGCCAGCAATTCGTCGCGGCTTTCATCCGGCACATCACAGGCCAGATCCAGACTGACGCGAACCCGGTCGCCGCCCATCACTGGTCCACGTTTCTGTCGCGCACGGTCCACGAGAATTCGACGCATCGCCTCCGCAGCAGCAGAATAAAAATGGCCGCGGCTATTCCAGTGCTGTGCCGTGGCGACATCCACCAGCCGGAGATAGGCATCATGCACCAAGGCCGTGGCCTGCAGCGTTTGCCCCGGTGCCTCCCTGGCAAGTTTCGCCGTCGCCAGTTTCCGCAGTTCATCATACACCAGCGGCAGGAGTTGCTCGGCAGCGGTGGGATCTCCCGATTCCATCTGCGAGAGTATGAGGGTCACGTCAGACATGAACGTCAGGCATACCAAGGGAACGGATGCTTGGAAATTCGCCCTTCCGAGTGTAGTGTGTCTTCGCGGCGTTTACAAAGCCAGGAAGAGAACAGCCCTGAATGCTGAGTTTCCTGTTGTTGCTCGCTGCTCAATTCATCCTGGTTCCGACCACATTTTGACGTGTATCTTCGCCAAAATTGCCTCGCGTCAGTCCGACACGCCGAATGCAGTTTTGTTCGTCCACTTGTGCGCGTCGGTGGCGCACACCGGAGCGTCGAATCGTACATCTTCGCGCGTGGCCGCGGCACGACGTCATCAACAATTGCCGTTTTCTCAATTGAATCATCTGCTGGAACGGACTGAGGGCAGCAGCGCCAATGCAAGCCTGCAGGCAACATTCTCGGCTGTGAATCTTCCGTCGAGTGACGCACACGACGATTCTCATGCGGTCCATCCGCGTTTCGACTCAAAGCGCACTCGGGAGGCACTTCTCAATTCGACCGTCAGCTGCCCCGGTCCCGACACGCGACTGTTTGATGCCTATCTCGGATTCATGCGACGCATGAAGTTGGTTGCTTCACCCAAGCCGTGTCGATGAAATCCGTGGTGCCGGTGATTTCATTCACTTTGTTGGCCATTGTCGCCTGGACATTCATGTCCGAGTCCTGGCCAAAAAGCATGGCTCATACAAAACGTGTACGATTAACCGCGATCTGCCCATCGGCAAATCGTATTGGACACGCGACGGACATGAATGTCCATCCTACATTCAACTCCAGGTCCTGTTGCCATCATACGAAAAAACGCCTCATTCCTCATGAATCGCTTCCAGCGGTTTCAGGCGACCGGCGCGAATTGCGGGAAGTGCGGCTGCCATGAGGCAGAGGAGTAAGCCGCCGAACAGGTAACACCCCAACAGCATCGGATGTACGGCAAAAGCGACGCCGTGATCCGCAACTCCGCGAAATGAAATGGTGATCAAAAACGCCACGAGAACTCCGACAATCGTGCCAGGCAAGAGTGCCAGCAGTCCCAGCACGAATGCCTGAAACAGAAACATGCGGAAGACCTGA
>Ga0105044_10008886_pt1 | contig 13776 bp, 6 predicted proteins | sample MAT01_FD_78092 | JGI IMG/M metagenome (GOLD analysis project Ga0105044, IMG submission 78092) | Freshwater microbial communities from Lake Fryxell liftoff mats and glacier meltwater in Antarctica - MAT-01 | ecosystem: Environmental > Aquatic > Freshwater > Ice > Liftoff microbial mat | place...
AAGAAGTGCCGGGCTTCTTCCTTAGTCCTAATCAGCATGTGCCCTTTTTAGGTGTCTTTAAACACTGCCTAGTCCTGGAAAATGCCAAGGGACAAAAAAAGGTTTTGGTTCCGCACCACTATTTTATAGCACTCGAGAAATTCGAATCATTAGAACCAAATTTTTACATTTATCAAAACCTCTCTGCAGATCGACCTTTTAAGCAAACTTTTGCTCAGTTTGATGTAAGTGCAGATGGAAGGCTGTTGGCGCATGCCAAAAAATCTAACCTTTTTCTTTCTTATGTTCTTACTGCTGCAGGAGAATACGTCCAAGCTGCCAATTATCTAAAAAAATACGGAACAAAACTAAGCGCTTATACGGAAGAAGAAAAGGAATTGCTGCTAAAGCTAGCTTCGTTAGATAAAGCGAATGGAGATATGGACGGCAACGCCATCGCTCTGCGTCTTTATGCTGGTTATCTGTTGTTAAAAAACAGTGTCGATCATAACAAACCCATTTCATCAGCAGTTAAATCCAACCTTTCTAATGAATTAATTCATTATTTAGCTCTATATCAACATGTGACCGAACTTAAATTAAACACCTATGAAGAGAACTTTCTCCTCAAATTTGCTTTAGAAACAAAGTATGATACGAGGCTATTCATCCGTTTAAATGAACTTGACCCTGCGTTTGCAAAAGTTTATGTACCTCCCCAAGAAAAAATGCCGCAAAACCAACAAAAAAAACCTCTCTCTTCCTTTAAGAATAGCCTAGCGTCTTATGTTATCGACTCTCGCGCTAAACCTCTTTTAGACATTACGACAGCATTAATTACCCGGATTGATCACTACATTGAATCTAACTTTTTTGAGATCTATAATATAGCTATCAAGGGGACTGCTGTCGAAAAAAAATGGCTGCGGGATTCTCTTACTTTCAGTAAACAAACAGCAGGATATGCAGAACGCATGCTCATTGAATGTGTCTTAAAAAATCCCACTAGTTTCCCCGCTTACGTGTGCACCAAAGATAATGATAAAGGACGAACGGCTTGGTGGGAACAAGTCAAAGAGATTGCGGATACAGTCGGTAAAGACTTTTTAAAGCCTCTATTTGAAGAAAAAGTTCAACCTAAAGATCTACCAAACCTTACTCCTGCCAACTTCAAACTCGATCCGAAGCCTGCCCAGGTTCCCACTATAAATGTGGTGTATCGCATTCCAACACAGAAGCCGTTTAAGGAAATGTGTAAAGAAGGTAAGTGTTTTGTGACGACCAAAGTTCAGGCAGAAAATCCCAGTGAACTTAAAGCATTTTTAAAACAAGAGGCCGAACACCCTCTATGCACCGAACCTCTCTACCAGAAAAAATTCGCTAAACTGAGTACCGAAATCAATGAGCCTACCCAAAACCAAGTGACTAAACGCTACCAAGTCAGCACTCAAGGTATTCAGGGAATCGAAAATATCCTGAATACAGGCAAAAAAGAAGCTGAAGCCCGACTCAAGCATTTACAGGTCGAAATTTTAGAAATTGCGAATAGGCCTTCCTCCGAAAGTGTGGCTAATGTTTTACAACAACTTAAACGAGAAGGCAGACAACAGAAATTATTGACTCTCGATGATCTTTTGGCATGCTATGCCAAAAGAAAACCGACGGCTTTATGTCAACGCAACCCTAGCTTAGATGAAAAAAGTGTAAATCTGCTCTTTGACCGTATTGGAGAATTACTTGCACTGCAAACTTGCGAACAGCAGAGACAGCGAGCGACAATGTTGCTTCAGGAAGTCAAAGCTAGCCAAAAAGAGAGCGAGAAAGAAGAACTGATCCAACAGCTTGCAGTGACTTTGCTGGATAAGCAACGGTATAAGCCAAATCAACATCCGGCCTATCTTGTCTTTGAATACTATGCCAATATGTATTTGCGCAGCGCCCAAGTGGATATGCTCGCAAAATTCTTAAAAGATGGGGATTTAAATCCTGTAGTTGAAATGATTATGGGGTCAGGCAAATCTAAAGTACTCCTTCCTTTATTAGCCTTGCTACGTGCCGATGGGGAAACACTTTCAATGCTTGTGGTCCCGCAAGCTCTTTATGAAAGCGTTTCATCCGATACGCAAAAAATTCTAGATGATGCCTTTGCCCTTTCTCTGCACTCTCTGCACTTCGATCGCAATACCCTCTTTACGAAACATTCTCTGCAGACTATTTTAGATGATTTAGCTCGAATTCAAACAGAACAGGAATGTGTAATTGCAACCAGTAAAAGCATTGAATGTTTCTTGCTAAAATTTCTAGAAAAATGTAGTGTCCATCTTCCCCGCGGTGAGTTCCCAGAAGAATTGCAACTTATGCAAGAAATTCTTTTAAAACTAGACAAAGCCTTTCCTTTAATCGATGAAGCCGACAGCATTTTAAATGTTCTGCATGAAGTCTGCTTTAGCCTAGGCACCAAGAAGGCATTGATTCCTAGCGAAGTTCAAACGATTTTTATGCTTTTTAATTTACTCTACACCGATCAGGAGCTTAAGGCGCTCGCTCAATTGGATAGTGATCCCCACACCATTGAAAATGCTCCTGTTTTCACGGAAGAGCTCTATCACGAAAATATTAAACCAAAACTGGCTGCAAAGTTTTTGGCTCGTTTAGAAACAGAATTGTTTGAATCTGCAAGTGTCACTGACTCAGTTCAAAATTTTGTAAAAGGCCTAAATCCCCAACACAAGAAATTAGTCATCAGCTATCTATGCCATGACGCCACAATGCTGAATGAAGCTCAAGCCTTTTTTAATCAACAGTCTGACGAAATAAAAAATATTTTAGCCCTTGCAGCTGAAGAAATTTCCAGCTTTCTCCCCCACACATTGGCGAAAAATTTTAACAAAAAGTACGGCTTGGATAATAAAAATCAATCTCCAATCGTGATCCCCTATGCTGCCGCAAATACACCCAATTCAGGATCCCAATTCGCAAATTCCTATATCACGATGAATTACACCTTCCAATACTATGCAAAAACTGGTGTAACCACCGAAATCATTTTGCAAGAAGTCTCACGTTTGCAAAGTAAAGCGATTAATGAATTAAGGGAAAATCCAGGCCTTACTGTTGAACAAACAGAAGCTTGGCAAACTTTCTGTAAACTTAAAGGAAATTTAGCGATTCCTTTGTTCAATCAGAAAGAAATCCATATTGAGCAGATTGTTAATTTTATTAATTCAAGTGAAAAACAAAAGGGCTTATTTGTCTCAAATATTATCCTTCCTCAGCTGGATATTTTTAGTCATAAAATAAGTTGTAATCCCCATAACTTAATCGCTTTTTTCAAAAAAAGGATCGCCGGCTGCACAGGAACTCTGTGGAATAGTGAAAGCATGCACCGCAAGCTTAATCCTGAACCAGAACTTGGCATTGACATCAAGACCGTCAAGCTCTTAAGAAAGCATAGTTTGCATGAAGTCTACGTGATTAAAGAAGGCTCGACAGAAGAGATGCTCACTCAGCTCAACACCCAACAAATTTCCTTCGATTTAATGGCTGATGGAGGTGGGTATTTTAAAGAAGGTGGCAACACTGCCATCGCCAAAGCAATGGCCCAAAAAAATGGCAAGCCAGTAGTATTTTATAATGCCAAAAACGAACAAACAGAAACAGACGGGATTCATGAAACTCCGCTGTCCGAATCTAAAACACCGTTAGATAAACGCCAAACTTTCTTGGATCAAAGCCATACAACTGGAGCCGATGTCCCTCAAAAGATTGGAGCCGTTGGGGTCGTGACTATTGATGAAAATATGCTGCTTAGAGATCTACTACAGGCCGTATGGCGTCTGCGTGGTTTAGAGACAAAGAGTCAGCGCATAAAATTTCTCCTCACACAAGAAGTGGAATCCATTATTCAGCAAAAACTCCTCCTCGCAAACAAACCAACCTTCGATGATATCTTACGTTTTACCGTGATGAATCAAGTGCAACAACAGGGAAAAGATAACTTTAAAGCTTTGCGTCAAGAGCTTACTTCCATCTTCCAATCCTTATTATTAAATGTATTAATGGACAATACTTTCAGCAAAGAAGAGAAAGAGCAAGCTTTCCAGCATCTTGAGAAGAAATGGATCGGGGAAGGAAATATTCTACCAAAGGATCTTTATGGAACCATCTGTCACGAAGAAGACAGCACAGTAGTCATGCAAGATCTTAAAGCAAAGTTTTTAAAAGAAGTCGAAGATATTTTTACTGCTTTGCCTTTTCTTGAAGCTAAAGGAATTCTTAAAAAAGATGCCTCTGAAGATATTAATGAAATTTGCGAAAAATATACCGGGTCATTAACAGCTAAAGTATTTGTTCCTCTACGGGAAATGGATTCAGACCAAACGGTTGAAACGGAGCAAGAAAGTGAAACACAAACTGAAACTGAACTGGAAACTCAAGAACAAAAACATACGGAGAAAGTCAAATTAGGCTTAAATTACGGTTATAAATATTCCCTAAGCAAATTAGCTCAGTTTAAGTTCGAAGAAGTCAAAAATTGTCATAATTTACCTGTTTTCCAATTACAAGATTACCTTGCAATGGATCCAGTTTTAAAGGATTACATGGATGCATTTGAAGGGATTCGAGTTTCTCTTAATGTTTTTGAATGGCCACATGATAATCCACAAATTGCAGACCTAAAACTTTTTGGAAATCATCGAACTCCTTTTCACTTTGTTAAGGTCCAAAGTGAGAATTCAATTATTATACTCAGTCAGCACGAAGCCATGCAGAAAAAAAAAGCATATTATAACTTGGCTTTTGGATTTTATGATGAAACTAAACCTGTTTCAGATGAACTGCTGGAAAAAATTGTGAAAATCGAGTTTTTGAATGGAGAATCTTCTTATTCAGAAAAGAAACGTGAAATTCTGAGAAAATGGTTCCAAGAACAAGGTGTAGAAAAAATGCGTACGTTATTCCAACAGCATATTTTAGCAGGATATCCTGAAAAAACTGCTGCTTATTCTAATAGCCATTTACAAAATCTATTCAAAGAAGTAGCCGCTGCTTAAAAAACGATTAATTATAAATTTTTTTTATCCTTGACTGCTTGACCCAAGGTAAACGATCATCCTCTGATGATTTAACAGAATATTTCTAATTTATTGTTATTTATAATCAATATTATTGAAAAAGGGAATCTATGTTTACTACTGAATACAATTCAAATTCTCCTGAAGCCTATTCAACGCCTTGGGTTAGGGATGCAGATACTGAAACACTTTACAGTAAAATGAAGGGAGAACCGGAAGAATTCTTTAGCGCTTTTTCCGAGAGTTATCGTATAACCCCATTCACGCCGCTTAAAGTAAAGTCTTTTGTGAAGATTGTTTTTATTAAACTCGAAAATAAGAAATCCCAAGACAAATCTTTTAAAAAAATTTATAGTGATTTTTTTGGTAAAATTTACGCTCAAATCGAAAAAGACCCTGAAGCCATGGCCGCTTTTGAACGATGCTATGCCAAAAAAAACGAGGAAAGAGAATTTAAACAGAGTCCAGGTAGGTATGATTTACTCTTAAAAGTTGTAAGAACTTGTTCACCTAAAGTATCTTTAGCTGCCATAGATATCCATATACAAGCTTCTGTAAATAGATATGATCCTATCTTGCCACGCTCTTTGTATGAATGGAAAGAGGCATTATCGGAAGGGATAGATTCCAAAGATTAATGAATTCAAAAATGAAATCCCATGATGAGAGTTAAAACTTGCCATGGGAGCTCTTGCCAGCAGGCACAAAAAAATTTTCGCTTCTCTTCCTATGTAATAAAAACCATCAAATTCGCAATGCCTCTTCTCATCGCCTCTTAGCTGATTAAATATTTCTTGCCAAAAAAACTTTTTCTCCACCTTTTTGAAAAAATCAAAAAAATCACAACAAATTTATATACTAAAATTTTTAAAACCATGTATATCCTAAAATCATACAAGGAATTTTTATTACAAGCTCAAAAGCCTTTTCTAAGATGGCCTTTGGCTATTCTCAGGAACGTTTCATTGAGAAAATAAAAAACTTTACAATTTTAATTATTTTTTAAGGAGAGAGTATGAAAACACACGATTTGCATAAATTATTTGTTGATGAATTAGCTGATATGTACGATTCTGAGCTACAAATTATCGATTCACTTCCCAAATTAATTAAACTTGCTTCACTGAAAGATTTGAAAGATTCACTCTCTAAACATTTGCTAGAAACAAAAAATCAAGCAAAAAGAATTAAAAAAATATTCACAATTCTAGGCATTCCTCTCAATAAAAAACCTTGTAAAGCTATGCAAGGAATTATCCATGAAGCCGAAGAAATCATTAAAAACAAACCTAAATCCGCTACACTAGACGCAGCGATCATTAGTGCGGCTCAAAAAGTGGAACATTATGAAATCGCTTCTTACGGAACTTTGCGCAGTTTTGCAAATCATCTTAGTCTAAAAGGCGAGATCGCTGATCTGTTACAATCCAATTTAAATGAAGAAGGCACGGCAGATAAAAAACTTACAAAAATTGCTGACGGGACTTTTTTCTCCAGCGGTGTTAATAGCGAAGCTGCTAAAAGCCAAACTGCTTCAAAAAGAAAGCCCGCGGCAAGTTCTTCTAGAACACCAAAAACAGCCTCAAAAGCCAAAACGACTACTGGTAGATCCACGAAAGCGAGAAAAGCATCTACAGCGACAAAAGACAAAACTTCTCCACGTACTGCTACTAAAAAAACTAGCACAATCTCCAAAAGATCTGTAAAAAGCCCAGCTTTGTCATCCCGAACAAGAGCAAAGACAACTTCTACAGTAACTAGAGCTAGACAGCCTTCAGCTCTTAACCATCATGCAAGCAGATCTTCATCTGCTAGCAAGCTGAAATCATTGCTTAGCCATGGAAATAAATCTTCTAGCAAAATGAAATCTGGATTTGCAGCTGGTAGAAAATAAATTTAGCGCTTTTTGTTAAATAATGCTTATCTTGAAATATTCAAGATAAGCATTTTTTTGTTTTACTCTCAATATTAAACACTAAACCTTTAGAGTATGCCTCATGAAAGCTCTAGTTTTTCATCATCCAAAAAAAGTGTCTGTGGATCATGTGCCAGATTCAGCAATTGAAGATAAACAAGATATTATTGTAAAGGTCACTTCTACAGCTATTTGTGGTTCAGATCTCCATATTTACAATGGATTCATCCCCCAGCTAAAAGATATGGTTTTGGGGCATGAATTCATGGGAATTGTCGAAGAAGTTGGAAAAGAAGTTACCCATTTGAAAAAAGGGGATCGAGTTGTTATTCCTTTTCCAATTGCGTGTGGCAGTTGCTTTTTTTGCAATCATGAGCTCCCCACACATTGTGAAAATTCCAACGATAATTATGGCCCCGAAGGCGGCCTCCTTACTCAAAAAGGTGCTGGTCTTTTTGGATATACAGATCTTTATGGCGGATATGCGGGGGGCCAAGCAGAGTATGTGAGAGTTCCCTACGCCAATTTTGGTCCGCGCAAGATAGAGGATAACCTTAAAGATGAAGAAGTTTTATTTCTGACTGATATTTTTCCAACTGGATGGTCAGCGGTAGACTGGGCCGAGCTAAAAGGAGGAGAAACTGTCGCCGTATTTGGTTGCGGGCCTGTTGGGATCATGGCTCAAAAGGCGGCATGGTTGAAAGGGGCAAAACGGGTCATCGGTATCGATGTTTTAGATTACAGGTTAGAAATTGCACGGAAAAGTGCAAAATCTGAAACCCTTAATTCTAATGAAGTTGATGTGGTAGAAGCGATTCGCGAAATGACTCAAGGCCGAGGTGCTGATGTTTGTATTGATGCCGTCGGGATGGAAGCAAATCGAGGAATAGGGGAAAAATTTTCAGATTTAATTCATGGGCAAGCAGGGACAATTAAAGTGATTGATACCTGTGCTCGAGCTGTACGTCGAGGTGGAGTGATCTCAATAGTAGGTGTATACGCCACCAAATATGATAATTTTCCACTTGGGCAGTTATTTGATAAAGGAGTCTCTTTACGCATGGGTCAAGCCCCCGTTCAGCATTATATTGATGAACTATTGCAGCTTGTGAAAGAGAAAAAAGTTATTTTGGATGATATCGTGACACATACATTGCCTTTAAACGATGCACCTCATGCTTATGACATCTTTTGCAATAAAGAAGATAACTGCTTAAAGGTCATTTTAAAGCCTTAGAGAAATCTCAGAAACCGAAAATATTTCCTAATTTACGGCTTCTGACTTTCATTCTAGATCTGCACGGATTCTGGAGTTTTTTCTAAAATACCCTCTGGATAGCCCTCTTTATATTTCTCTACAAGCGCGAGTAATCTTGGATCAATCGCTTTATACCAATCATCTATCAGATTTTTGGTTTCAAAGTTCATTAATGTTCTCGCAATGAAAATTGCATACGCAGCCATGCGTGGATCTGTGTTCCCATCAGGCGCAAATTTCCCATCTTCTGTTAATGCGCGGTTATTCATCCCCATCGAAGCTGAAAAGACATTAGTTAAAACTCCTTGGCCTGCATGTACACCGCCATGTCCTAATGTAGCCAAGAACAGCAAACGTTTCATGCGCGCTCTAAGCCTGTCTAAATCACCCTGTTGCGGACCATCCTCTGATTCTGTTATCTTTGGAATGGCGTTGCAACGACCATAAACGCTGCTAGACCAATCATAAATTTCTTTCCAATACTTGGGCTTAATGATTTTTTCTCCATCTTCTTCTAAGACTTGATTCACATATTCTTTTAAAACCATGTCATGATGAACTTCAGCATGAGCTTTAGTATGTTCATCAGATAAGGGCAATTGAATTAAATCTTCACGAGTATAATCTCCATTTTCAACCATAGCACCCACAAAAATCTCACCAAGTGATTCCCCCATCAACGCTGTGACTGCCTCTAAGATACTATTTTTATCAAAAATAATTCCCATCGATCCAATCCAATTGATAAATTCAACTTGATCCAAATGGGGCGCTAAAGCCTTATAAAGCGGATTACCTGCAGAAATGTACTTATGAAATTTCTCAGCATCAATTCCTAATAGTAAATGTCCTTTAGCTAGATGTTCCTCGGCTTCCCCTTTCAATGCAAATACGGATTTAGCGACATAAATTGCCCAATCCAACAAATCATCATTTAGATCCACAACCTTCCAATCGGTATCGGAGCGAAATTTAATTTCAATCGAATGCAACTTAAGCTTCCCTTGCTTTTCATCTTTTTGAGCAAAAACTCTCACATTAGGCAAGGCATCTTCTTTATCAAATTCTAGTTGTTTTCCCGTAAGTGGAGATTTATCCCATAAAGCTTCCCATGAGATTAGATTTCCGTCTAGTTTATAGGGAACCGCGCAAACAGTATTCAGTAAGCAATCAATTAAAGCTTCTGGCGTATTTGGGTAACGTTCATACTTTTTTCCAACCAAATCAAAGATGTACTGGACTTTTTCTAAGGAAATTTTACTGCCCATCATACTGATTATAAAGCGTTTGGTCAGTTCTGGAAGCGCGGCTTTGGCAAAACGAAAGAAGTAATCAAGAGGTTGCTTTTGAGTACGAGGCGGGACAGCGACTTTGGTTAAATCTTTTGGTTGAACTTGGGTTTGAAGAGCATACTTACCTGTATTTAACACTAAGGTTTGGGCTGAAGCCTTTAAATGAATTTCTTCTACGCTTTTGGTTTTTTTTGCGCAAAAAACTCCATATTCTGAAAAGGGACGTGTTTTTTTCATGATGGCAAGCACGACGTGGAGATTACTAAACCATCCGCATTCCCAATGGCACTTAAATTTAAATTTTCCATGAATATCAGTTTTAACTCTACCTACAAAAAACCTGGCACCCCAGCCTTGAAAAAAAATGCTTACTTTTTTTTCGGCATAGGGCTTTTCATCATCTGGATAATACAATTCTCCTTTAATAATTCGATTATAGTCTTCATTACTTTCATAACGAATGGGATTTCCGGTAATCAGAGCCCCAAGATACTGTGTCATATTTTTCTCCTTTTCGATTGTTTTCGCTACTCACAGACACCCGAAAAGCATCAGCTATAGTGGGTTATTTTTTTTAATTCAATAAAATTCATGATTTTACAGCTTTGCCTCGGGCCCAATTAACTGAAATGAAGGGTTTTTGGAAAGACATTTTCCCGAATTGATTTCTCAACCTTCAAATGTAAAAAGCAAAATCAAAAAAAGTGAAGATGCTTTAAAGTTCAAAAAAATGTCTTTGTGCTTGCAATTCCTAAACTAAGGAGATTTTATGAGTTATTATAGGCATAAATGAAGAATGACACTGACGTGATTATTTCGATTGCTCACGAAAGAAGAAGATAAGGAATATCGGTTATAGAAAGAATCCGGACTCAAGTCAGGAGACGTGAGGAGCACGAAAGAGGGCTTTAAAAAATCTCGAATTGCTCAAGGAAAGCTTTGTAACAAAATCAAGGAGGAGTAACGCACTGACAGAAGAAGATGCTATGCTGCGGCACTTCTTTGTTATACAGAATCGTCAAAAGCGGAACAACTTGTGTGATGAATATATACCGATTCATGCACATAGATGTGCGGAAGCTGCTAATGAGGTAGGTAATTGAGCAAATTTAGCGCCTTATGTAGATACTGCACCTGGAAAACACTTCTTTGAATTGATCCAAACCAATGAAAAATTAGTGCTTTCACATCTTTAAATAATTTTTACGCTTACATTTAGAGAAGGAGGTTTTAGGCCTCCTAATAAAGATTAAATTTATTGACCCAGTGAAATATATTGCCTATTTGGCACTGAGCGTTGATCAATTATAATCTGTCTTAGTTCATCACGAATACTAAGCTCCTTAGCATCCTTAAATGCAGCTTTAATGTAGTAATCCCACTCACCCTCAACTAGCAAACCGGCACAAGAATTGCAATCGATATAGATAACCCTAATTTCTTTAAGTGATAAATCACTAATTGGTTGTTCAAAAGAAATAGCATGAAAGACTCTACAAGCTTTTGTGGTATGCAGTGCTACAACGTTCTTATCATTTATAAACCCTATTACATCAAACAAATTATCACCCGTGAACGTAAGGGTTGGAAATGTTGAACAGGACTGAGTGGTCATATTTTTCTCCTTAAATTAAAAATATTTTGTAATCTCCAAAATCTACCATACGTATTTCAAACAAGCAATTGCAAATAATTAATCTAAGCTGCAAATAACTAAGTTAAACTAAAATTTTACATGATCAATGAACAAGCTCTCAAAATTCTCTTCAATGCCTGTTGGAAGCAACTTGTGCCACAGCTGACTGTAAAGCTAAATAGCAGTTTCTCGACTCAGGAGGCGAAATGCACCTACTACATGTTTAGGACTACCTAAAAGTGGCGAAAAGATTATAATGGGTATCGTCCTCATAACAGTAGGATCCTGCAATTCCTGAAAGAAAAATGAGGGGTATTCCTCCAATTATCCAATACCATGTATACCCTCCTTCTTCTCCCCAAAATAAATAAGAACCTATTCCACATATAAGCCCAACAAAAATACTGCAGTATGCTCCAAACCTAGAAGACTTTTTCCAATAAAAGCCTCCAAGCAAAGCAAAAGAAAGAGCTGCGACTGGTATGTTTGCTAAGATTAATTTTTCTAAAATTCGATCAATTAAAAGATTAGAAATAAGATAAGAGAAAACAGCCATACAAAAGGTAATAAGAAAGACACGTTTAATGTCGTTTGAGGATTTTTTTAAAAAATCTTCAACGATCATTGCAGTCATGGCTCCCCAAACTCCTGTCAAGGTTGTTGCAGAAGCTGCAAATAATATTCCATAACCTAATCCTCTCAAGCCGGAAGGTAATCGAAGGATGGCAAAAGGCAGAGCATAGTCTGGATTAGGAAGATTTGCTCCGCGCAAAGGAATAGTCGCTAAAATTGCACAAGCATATAGAAAAAAAACAAGAAAAGCCGCACTGAACACAGCCAGATAGGCAACTCGCTCTGATTGAGCTGCAAAAATCTTTTGTCCATACCAAGGAGCTAGAATATAGGTAAACATTGTTAAGACAATCAAAGATGTAATAAACCAAACAGGAGCTACTTGAGATCCTTCCTTTATAATTACATCCAAAGATGGAATCTCTAAAGAATGAGATTGCCAAGAAAAAAAAGCCATTAATGGAAAAAAAACAAATGTGACGACAAAACTAAAAATATCCGTATAAATGACCGATACCAATCCCCCTCTTAACGTCATAATTAGAGGTATAATCACAAGCAAACCGCTGATAGCCCAATCAGATACATGAGGAAAAAAAGGATTAAAGAGGACTACCAAAGATTTAATGTAAGTTGCACTAAAAGCTGCCATTGAGACTAAAAGAGTTAAACTGGCAAATCTCCCCACATCCTTTCCATAGCGTTGACTAAAAAAAGCAGCAACAGACAAGCCATTAAAGGCTTTCCACTTCTTGGCAACAGTAACTGCATAAAAAAGAAGTCCTATTAGAAAAATAGAGGGCAAGATAAGTCCCCAAAGCCCAGCTGCATATCCCAAAGCTGCAAAAGAAATAAGTGTTGCTGTATTCAATTCTGTCATCACCAAGGTCGCGGTCAAAGCAAATAATCCTGTGCGTCTGTCTGCTACTAAGTAAGAAGATTCAGTTTGGCTAACTTTGCTGATTCCAATGACTAATAGACTTAAGCTAATTAAAATCAAAACTGCATAATCTAATCCACTCATTGAAACCTGCTTGCTACTCTGCTTATTTTCTGATATGAGCATATTTATAAAATTAAATTTTATTCCAGTAAAAAAATCAAAGTTTTTAGAACACTATGGAAAAATATCAGATTGCTGTCATTGGTGCTGGAGCAGCTGGGCTAGTTGTTGCCATTGGAGCTTCTATGGCAGGCAAAAAAGTGCTTATAATTGATAAAGGACCTTATGGCGGGGATTGCACAAACTTTGGCTGCATTCCTAGCAAGGCTTTGATCGCCTCTGCAAAAGCTGCTTTTTTTATTAAAACAGGTCAAGAATTCGGCCTACACTTAAATGATTCTACTTTTCGGTCGGATGCTGCTCTGGATCGCGTTCGTTCTTTAGTTGATGAAGTGCGCTCTCATGGAGATGCTTTAGCCTTAGAAAAAAAAGGTGTTCATACACTAACAGGGGTTGCAAGTTTTGAAAATGATCACGTTATTAAAGTGAATGTTCAAGGCCAAATGCAAAGCATTTATAGTGAATCTATTGTGATTGCTACAGGTTCTTTTCCCAAAGTTCCATCCATTGCAGGTCTTGATCACACACCTTTCCATACGAATACTTCTATTTTTGATTTAAAGACCATCCCTAAGAGTCTTGCCATTATTGGGGGTGGCCCTATTGGTTGTGAGCTAGGACAAGCTTTTCAAAGACTGGGGGCCCAAGTTTCAATTATTCATAACAAAGAACAATTACTCGATAAAGAAGAGGCAGAAGCAAGCCATCAAATTGCTAAACAATTTGAAAAAGAAGGAATTAAACTTTTCTTAAAACAAAATATACAAAGAGTTCAATATCTAAATAATCAATTTATCGTTTCACTAAATGAACACAAGTCCTTGGAAGTTGAACAACTATTAGTGGCTGTTGGGCATCAACCTAATCTTAAGACTCTAAATTTAGATGCAATTGGTGTTCGCTATACAGAAGATGGTATTTTGGTTGATTCTTTTGGAAGGACAAATATTTCCCATATTTGGGCTATTGGGGATTGTATAGGACA
>Ga0105044_10008891_pt1 | contig 13772 bp, 10 predicted proteins | sample MAT01_FD_78092 | JGI IMG/M metagenome (GOLD analysis project Ga0105044, IMG submission 78092) | Freshwater microbial communities from Lake Fryxell liftoff mats and glacier meltwater in Antarctica - MAT-01 | ecosystem: Environmental > Aquatic > Freshwater > Ice > Liftoff microbial mat | place...
AGGGCAACGCGCGGTGTACTTCGCTGGTGGCTCGCTGGGTTTGTGGAAGGTCGATCTGTGCGACGCACTGTTCACCTCCTCGGCGCCGCCTCCGTGCTCGCCGCCGAGCGAGATCGTGGATCGCGTCGGCTGCGAAGCGAACTTCACCTGGAAGCGCTGCGTGGAAATGCGGCCGAGCTCTACGGGCCTCGAGATCGACGCGAACAACCTGTACTGCGGTGAACCGCGCGACTCACTGCACTACTCCGGCCTGCGATACCGCCGCATTTCCGGCGTCTTCCACGCCAGCCAAGCCGTTGCCACGAGGCAGCCGATCCCGCCGCTCACGACCGACACGACCGGTCCGAAGGCCTGCGCGACGAATCCGGTCTTCATCTCGCCCAGCTGCGGTCCACCCATGAAGAACACCATGTTCACACCCGTCATCCGTCCGCGCATGCGATCCGGCGTCGCGAGCTGACGGATCACGTTGCGCAACACCACGCTGACCGTGTCCGCCGCGCCCGCGAGCGCGAGGCACGCGAACGTGAGCGCGAAGTTCGTCGACAAGCCGAACGCCGCCGTCGCTGCGCCGTAGACAGCGATCGACCAGATCAGGACGAGCCCGCGGCGCGCGATGTTCTCCGAGTAGCGCGTCATCCAGAGACTCGCGATGACAGCGCCCACGGCCGGCGCGGCCATCAGCACGCCGTATCCGCGCTCGCCGACGTGCAGGATGTCCGTCGCGTAGATCGGCAGGAGCGCCAGCGCCGAAGCGAACAACGTCGCGAAGAAATCGAGCAGCATCGACGAGCGGATCAGCGGCGCGCGGAACACCCACGCGAGTCCTTCCCAGGCCGACGCGAACGAGATCGCGACGCGCTCGGACGGTTTTATCGCGCGCACGGGCTTCATCGCGAGCAGCGCGCCGATCACGAACACGTAGGACAGCGCGTTCAACGCGTAGACCCACTCGAGCCCGAGGCTCGCGATCGCGAGTCCGGCGAGGAGCGGGCCCATGACCTCGGCCATCTGCCACTGGATCGTGTTCAGGCTGATCGCGTTCGCGAAATGCCGCGCAGGCACGAGCTCGGGCGTCAGCGATTGACGCGCCGGACCATCGAAGGAACCCGCGGCCGAGAGCAGCGCCGTCAGCGCGTAGAGCGGCCACACGCTGTCGAGGCCGCGGAACGTGACGAACGCGAGGACGCCCGCGACGAGCGCCATCGCCGACTGCGTCCACAGCATCAGCTTGCGCCGGTCGAGCGCGTCGGCGACGACGCCCGAGATCAGCGAGAACACGACGATGGGGACGAACTTGACGAGACCGACGAGCCCGAGCGCCACCGCGCGCTGGTCCTCGGGCACGAGCAGCGCGACGTGCCAGAAGATCGCCGCCGTGTGCATCATCGAGCCCGCGGTCGAGACGAGTTGGCCGAGCCAAAGCAGCCGGAAATCACGATGCTGGAGCGCGGGGAAGCTCTCGCGCAGGGACGGCATCCGCGGGATGGTAGGAGGCGGAGCGCGCGCGCAGTAGGGCGCGCCGCAGCGCGTGCTTTGATTCCGCGCACAAGGGTCCCGGCCGCGCGCGACAGCCTCGCGGCGAGAACGTCCGGCGACGAAGTGCCGTCCGCCTCCATTTCCAGGTAGAAACAAGGTCGAGGTGACGATGTCCCGCCGCACGCTCGCTCTCCTGCTCGCCGTTCTCGTGCTCGCGCTCGGTGTCGCGTGGATCGCGACGCGCGGAGCTTCGGGTACGGTTCCGCTCGCCGACCCGATCGAGCAGGCGCTCGCGCGTACAGCTTCGTCGCCGCCCGGCGCAGTCATCGCGCCGCCGGCGCCCGCGATCGCCGACGTGCCGGTCGCGGCCGCGCGCACGAGCGCTCCGACGCCCGTGTCCGTGTCGGACGTCCCCGTCGACGCGCCGTGGGTCGAAGGCCGCGTCGAGTTCCCGCCCGGCACGCCGCAGGGCGAGCGTGCATACGTCTCGGTCGTCGTGCCTGCGATCAACCACAACTTTCGCGACTCGCAACCTGTGCGCTTTCCGGTCGGCGACGACGGCCGCTTTCGGTTCCCGGTTCCGGAGCGCGCGTGGACGCTCGAGCTCGACGTCGTCGGCCGCTGCCTGCACACGCCGAGACCGCGGGCGTTGAAAGTCGACGCACTGCCTCCCGACATCGTGCTCCGTCCGAGCGTCGGCGCGTGCTTGCGTGTGGGGATCGCGCCGAGTCCGCAGCTCCTGGCGCGCGGTTTCGATCCCGCTCGAGCCTCGGTGGGGCGGCGGAGCAAGCCGGTCGATCTCTCCACGCAGATCCTGGACCCGCTTCGCACCGAGACCACGGATGCGACCGGCACGGCGTACGTCGAAGGACTCGACGTCGAGCGGTCGTGGACCGTCACGGTTTGGGCGAACGGAGCCTTGCCTGCAGAGCGCGAGGTCCCGGCGCTGCGGCCTGGTGAACTGCGCGACGTCGTCGTCCCGCTCGACGCCGCGCCGCGCTTCTCGGGCTTCGTGCGCGACGAACACGGCGTGCCCATCGAGCGTGCGACTGTCGTGCTCTCGATCGCGACGAAGAATGGAGAAATGCCTACACACGGTGTCTCGCTCGCCGACGGCAGCTTCGAGATCCACGGCTTCGCACCCGGCGTCGCGCGCCTCCGCGTCACATGCAGCGGATATGCCGAGCGCGAACTGGGGCCGTGGCACGCTGGAATCGGCGCCGACGTCGCGGGGATCGACATCGTGCTCGCGGGCGGCGCGGAGATCAGCGGCGTCGTGGGTGGGCCGGACGACGGCGCAGTCGACGGCGCGTGGATCTTCGTGGAGCGTGGCGCGCCGTCCGATGCGGCGCAGCGCGAGCGCGTCGCGGTCGGAGCGGACGGCGCGTTCCGCGTGCAGGGCGTCGCCGGCGAAGCGATGACGTTGCACGCGCGCGGCCGCGCGCGCAGCGATCCGAACGACCTGAAGTCCCCGTACATCTTGTGGACTGCGCGCGCCGACGTGCGTGCTCCGGTGAACGACGTCGTTCTCGTCCTGTCGCGCGGTTCGAGCCTGCGCGGTCGCGTCATGGACGATCTCGGGATCGCGATCGCGGGCGCACAGGTGTTCGCGAGCCTCGTCGTGCGCGAGAACGAAGACGGCTACCGCACGCCCGTCGAGACCGACGCGGACGGGGTGTTCGTGCTCGACCTGCTGCGCGACGGCGCGTGGAGGATCTCCGCGAACGCGCCGGGCACGTACTGCGACGGGGTCGTGGTCGAGATGCCCGGGGATGCAACACGTTCCGTCGAGGTCGTGGTCACGCGCGGCGGTGTGATCGAAGGTCGCGTCGTCGACGCGCGTGGCGATCCAGTCGGTGATGCGCACGTCGTCGTCGAAACTGTGGACCGGACGCCGGCGAAGCCCAGATCCCTGCCGACCGCGACGTCGTCAGCGGACGGTTGGTTTCAGATCGAGCGCTCGCCGGGCGGGATGCTGCGCGCGAGCGCTTGGAAGCACGGTCACGCGCGCTCGCTTCCAGTCGTCGTGGAAGTCGCGCAGGCGGAGACGACGTCCGGCGTCGTACTCGCGCTGCGCGTGGGCGGCACGATCGACGTGCGCGTCCTCGACGCGGGCGGACTCGCGGTCGCGGACGAGGAGCTGGGGCTCCGTCGCGCCGGCGTCGAGGTGCTCGTCGGGAACGCGCGGACCGACGCCTCCGGCCGCGCGCGCTTCGAGGGGGTCGACGAGGGCCTGGTGACCGTGGGGCCGCCGTCCTTGCGCGGTCGGTCCACCTACAAGCACGCCGCGGTCGAGGTCGTCTCCGGCGCCGCGTCGAGCGTCGTCCTGCGGCCGTGATGCGCGTGCTCCGTCCGTGACGCGAGCTCTGGCCGTGACACGTGCTCTGGCCGTGACGCGAGCTCTGGCCGTGACGCGTGCTCTGGCGGGAGTAGGCGCGAATGAATCGTCCGCGTCGGACCTTTCGATCGCACGCGCGCGAATAAGCGCGCGCCGCCGACGAAAGGCGGGCCCCGAAACCGGACGCGCGGTGTCCTCGTTGACGCATCGGACGCGGGACCCGAGTACGATCCAAACAGCGTGACTTCCCACCTCGAACGCTCGATCGAACGCTTGCGGCGGCGCGCCTTCCTCGGGGCGTTCCTCGGGACGTTCCTGCGTCTTTTCGCGGCGACGGCGGCGGTGCTCGCGGCCGTCGCGCTCGTATTGCGCGTCGCGTTGCGCTTCGAGCGCGCGGAGGCAGCCTGGGCGTTCGCGCCGCTCGTCCTGGTGCCGCTCGTCGCGTGGTACCTGGCGCGGAAGCGCGTGCCTTCGCGCGGCGCGGCCGCGGCGTGGCTCGATGTGCGCGCGGGCGGCACCGGGGCCATCGTCGCGGGGGACGAGGTCGGCGATCCGCGCTGGGCGGGCGAGCTCGAGCGCGCGCTCGCGGCCGAGCCGGCGCTCCCGCGCATCGAGGTCAAGAAGCCCGCGCGCCTCGCGCTCGCCGCGTTCACGTTCGCGGCCCTCGTCGTCGCGGTTCCTATAGCGCGCGCGATCATCGGGCCGCCGACCACCGTGCAGGAGTCGGTGCTCGAGCGCGTCGAGGAACAGCTCGCGGCGCTCGAGGAGCAGGTCGAGCTCGAGCCGGAACTCGCGGCCGAATTGCGCGAGACGTTGGAGCGCCTGCAGCGCGAGGGCGCTCTCCAGGAGCCCGAGGCCGCGTTCGAGGCGCTCGACCGCGCGCAGGAGCGTCTCGAGCAAGAAGCCTACGAGCGCGCCGAGGTCTCGCAGTCGGCGCAGGAAGACCTCGCGCGCGCGGGCGAGGACGCGGTGCGCGATCCGGAAGCGGCGCAGGAACAGCTCGAAAAGACGATGGAACGGCTCGCGCAAGCGGGCTTCTCGAAGGACGTGCAGTCGGCGCTCGAGAAGGAGCTCGGCGCGGCCGGCGTCTCTCTGCCGCCCGGCACGAAGCTCGACGCGGGGAACATCGAGGCGATCTCGAAGGAGCTCGCGGACAAGCTCGCGGCGCGCAACGGCGAGCTGGCCAAGATGGGCCTTCTCGACGGGAAAGCGCTGGCCAAGCTCTCCGAGCTGGCGAAGCTCGACGGCTTCGAGTTCAACGACCATGTCTGCGACGAAACCTGCGAGAAGAACCCGGGTGGGACATGAAAGGGTCTCGGTCACGGCCGGCGCGTGTCGCACGGCCAGACTCCGGGGAGCGGCGGGATCTCGCGCGGCCGCGGCGACGCGGAGATGACGTGGGGCGAGGAGACGCCCGGCGCGACCGACGCGTTCGAAGCGAAGACGCTGCCGGACGCGACCTACGCCGACCCGGAACACTCCGGCATCGTGGGGATCGGCGCCGCGGCGCCGCCGGTCGATCCGCAGGCGGAGGCTTCCGGTCCGGGCTCGGTCGAGGCCTCGGGCGGACAGTCCGCGTGGCGTCGTCGTCTCGCGCCGCACCATCGCGAGGCGGTGCGCACGTGGTTCGGTCCGGGCGGACGTTGATCGGCCGCGTGGACTTCGATCGTTACGACGCGCGCCGTTCGAGGGACGGCGCGAGAGCTCCACGAGCGCACGCGACAGCGCAGAATTCGGCCTGAAACAAGCCCAGGAACGCATGCAACCCCAAACTCCCGCTCTGCCCTCCCCGGACGAGGTCGCCGCCGCGCGCGCGCAGGCGATGGCGATCCTCGACGGGCTCGATCGCACGCTGTACGGACAGAAGGAGCTCACGCGGCTCGTGCTCGTGGGCGCTCTCGCGCGCGGGCACGTGCTGCTCGAGGGCCTGCCTGGACTGGGCAAGACGGAGCTCGTCAAGGCGCTCGCGACGCTGCTCGGGTTGACGTTCAAGCGTCTGCAGTTCACGCCGGACTTGCTGCCCGGCGACGTGACCGGCGGACACATGCTGGAGGAGGAGGGCGGTCGGCGCCGCCTCGTATTCCATCCCGGTCCCGTGTTCACGAACGTGCTCCTCGCGGATGAGATCAACCGCGCGAGCCCGAAGACGCAGTCGGCGCTGCTCGAGGCGATGCAGGAGCGGCGCGTCACCGTGCTCGGCGAGACGCGCACGCTGCCGCAGCCCTTCTGGGTGCTCGCGACGCAGAACCCGATCGAGCTCGAGGGCACGTATCCGTTGCCCGAAGCGCAGCTCGACCGCTTCCTCTTCAAGGTCGAGGTCCAGGGCGTCGGACGCGAAGCGCTGCAGTCGATCCTCAACGAGCGTTCGTGGGGCAAGCCGCCCGAGCACACCGCCGTCGCCGACGCGACGTCGCTCGAGCGCCTCTTCGGCGTCATCGACCGCATCCACCTGCCGAAAGCTGTGGTCGCCTACATCGCGCGGCTCGTCGACGCGACGCATCCCAAGTCGGACCTCGCGCCGACGCAAGTGAAGACTTACGTCCGCCACGGCGCCAGCCCGCGCGCGGCCATCGCGATCGCGGAGTCGGGGCGCGCGCACGCACTGCTCGCGGGCAAACCCAACGTCGGCTTCGACGACGTCCGCGCGGTGACAGCGAGCGCGCTCGGGCACCGGCTGGTGCTCGACTACCGCGCGCGGCTCGATGCCGTCAGCGGACGCGACATCGCTCGATCCGTGCTGGAATCCGTGGGCGAAATCGAGGAGCCGCTGCCGCGCGAGGTCTCGGGTGCGCGCTAGGTTCGCTGCGGCATTCTTGGCGCTCACGACCGCGTTCCTCGGGGGGCTCGCGCGCGCCGGCGAGCAGTCGGTCGAGGTCGATGGCGTGCGCGTCACGATCTCCACGAACTGGCCCGCGGCGCTGAACCGCGGCTGGCAGCCGGCCGTCGTCCACGTCGCGAACTCGACCGCGGAAGCCCGCACGGCGCGTCTCACCTTCACCTGCTCGCCCGGCCCGGGAACCGACGTCGTCGTGCAAGAGGTGCGCGTCCCCGCCGGTGGTGCCGAGCGCTTCGAGATCGTGCTCCCCGCGCGACCCCACCTGCCGAACGCGTACAGCGTGTCGATCGAGGCCGGCCAGCGGGGATTCCTCAGCGCGGTCGGGGCGACGCAGGCTTCTCCCGCGCACGAGCGCATCGTGCTCGTCGCGAGCCGTGCGGGGCCGAGCACGGTCAGGGTCGCCGGTTGGGCGACGGAGCTCTCGAGGGAATCGGAGCCGCGCGCGCCCCCCGAGGTGTCGAGTGCGCACGCCGTGCGGCGCGGCAGCGCCACCGTGCTCATCGGGGTTGCCCCCGGCTCGGCCGCCGCGCCGACCACCGCGCCCGAGCACGTGCGCGTCACGGGGATCGCGTTCGAGAGCCTGTCGAGCTTGCCCGAGGCCTACACGAGCTTGCACGCGCTCGTTCTCGACGTCGGCGACGGCACGCCGCCGACGCGCGGAGTTCTCGAGGCGATCACGGCCTGGGTGCGGTCCGGCGGCGTGCTCGCCGTCGCGGGCCGCGGCGCGGGGCAGTTCCTCTCGAAGGAACCGTCGCTCGCTGCCTGGGTCGATCCGCGCTTCCGGGCCGGCTCGCCGCAGGGCAGCGCGCTGTACGCGTGCGGGTTGGGTCTGCTCCTCGTCTTCGAGGGCGAGGAAGTCCTCGCCGACTCGTCTCAGGTCGCTGCGCTGAACGCGGCGATCGAGCTGTGCGCGCCGTTCGTTTCCGTCGCGCCGCACAGCACCTTCGACATCCCGATCCCGGGCATCGAGGTGCCGTTTCGCTCCCTGACCTTGCTGCTCGTCCTGTTCGCGATCCTGGTCGGGCCGGTGAACCTGATCTTCGTGCGGCGCAGCGGGCGGCCGGCGTTGCTCCTGCTGACCATCCCCGCGATCGCGTTCGTGTTCTCGATCGGCCTCATCGCCTACGGTGCCGCAGCGCAGGGGCTCGACGTGCGCGCCACTTCGTCGTCCGTCGGCGTGCTCGACCAGCGCTCACACCACGGTTCGTCGCACGAGCGACGCCAGGTCTTCGCCGGTCTCGCCGCGGGGCCGGGACTGTGCCCGGGTCCGGGCGTGGTCGTCGAACGCGTTGCCGACGAAGCGCTCGACTGGAGCACTCGGCGCGAGTATCGCGCGACCTACGACTCGGGGCTCACGCTGTCGGGCGCGTGGCTGCCTGTGCGGACGCCGACGCGATTCTCGGTCTCCGTCGATCGCGCCGCGCGCGGTCGCATCGACATCGAGCGGACGAGCGACGGCTGGAAGGCAACGAACGGGCTCGACACCCGAGTCGAGGTCCTCTTGTTTCGCGATTTCGCCGGGGATATCCACGAGTTCGAGGGACCGATCGTCGCCGGCCGCAGCGCGACGGCCAGCGCCGACGCGCCCGACGCCGAACTGCTGGACGAACTCGCGAGCGCGGACGTGTTGGCCGCCGAGCTGGCCGAGGGCTCGTTTCTCCCGCGCGGCGCGTGGATCGCGCGCGTCGCCAGATCGCCGCTGATCGATCCGGTCGGCCTCGAGTACGAGGAAGCGGCCGGCGAGCACGTCCTCATGGGCATCCTCGAGCTCGAGGAGAAGCGCTGATGCCGGCCCTCGAAGTCCGCGGGATCACGAAGCGTTTCGGCAAGCTGACGGCCGTGGACGCGGTGTCCTTCGGCGTCGAGAAGGGCCAGATCACCGGCTTCATCGGCCCGAACGGGGCGGGCAAGACGACCACGATGCGCATCGCGGCGACGCTCGAGCTGCCCGACGAGGGGGACGTCCTACTCGACGGTGTGTCCGTGCTCGACGATCCCCGCGGCGCGCGCGCGAAGCTCGGCTTCATGCCCGACAGCTACGGCGCATACCCGAGCACGACGCTGTGGGAGTACCTCGACTTCTTCGCGCGCGCCTACGATCTGGCCGGCGACGTGCGCCGCCGGCGCGTCGAGGAAGTGCTCGAGTTCACGTCGCTCGGGCCTTTGCGCGAGAAGGAGATGAGCGCGCTCAGCAAGGGCCTCAAGCAGCGTCTGTGCCTGGCGAAGACGCTGCTGCACGACCCGAGCATCCTGATCCTCGACGAACCGGCAGCGGGACTCGATCCGCGCGCGCGCGTGGAGCTGCGCGAGCTCGTGCGCGCGTTGGCCGGCATGGGCAAGGCGATCCTCGTCTCGTCGCACATCCTCACGGAGCTCGCGGAGATGTGCGACGGCATCGTCGTCATCGAAGCCGGCCAGTTGAAGGCCACCGGTTCCGTCGGCGACGTGACGCGCGGCATCCAGCGCGCGGTGCCGGTCTACGTGCGCGTGCTCGAGGGCTGCGACCGACTCGAGCGCGCGCTGCACGAACTGCCCGGCATCGAGCGCGTGCGCCGCGAGGGCGAAGGCGTCGTTTTCGAGCACGCCGGCACACCTGAATCGCTCAGCGAGGTCTTGTCCGGGCTCGTGCTCGCTGGTCTGCATCCGATCGAGTTCACGCCGCGCGCGATGGGCCTCGAGGAGGTCTTCCTCTCGCTCACCGAAGGCAAGATGCAGTGAGCGCGCGCGCTCGTTCGGACCGGTTGAACCCGGTCTTTGTGAAGGAGCTGCGCCAGTCGCTGCGCGGCCGCACGTTTGCGATCCTGTTCCCGGGAACGGTCGCGATCGCGGTGGCGCTGGCGATCACGGTGCTGGTGGATTCCAGCGGCTCGGCGAACCTCGGCCCGCAGGTCTTCGTGCCGATCTTCCTCGTGCTGTCGGTGGCCGTGCTCGGCCTCGTGCCGTTCTCGACGTTCCAGTCGATGTCGGGCGAGTGGGACGAGGGCACGCAGGATCTCCTGGTCCTCTCGCACCTCTCGCCGATGCGCATCGTGCTCGGGAAACTACTCACCTCCGCGATCGAAGCGGGGCTGTACGTGTGCGCGTTCCTGCCGCTCTTGCTCTTCACGTTCCTGCTCTCGGGTGTGGACGTGCGCGACGTCCTGTTCCTCGTCGGCAGCTTGTACGCCGCGTCGCTCGGGATGAGCTGCGTAGCCATGTCGCTCGCCGGCCTGTCGCGCAGCCGGTTCTGGCGCGTGATCCTGCTCGCGGCGCTGGCCGGCATCGGGTTCCTCGCGGTCCTCGCCGCTTTCGGGATCAGCGAGTCGTTCGTCCTGCGCGGGCGCGGACTGGGCTCGACGTACGCGAGCGACGAGGTCTGGGCGGCGATCTCGGCCATCCTCATAGTCGGATCGCTGACGTTCGCGTTCGCGGCCACGCGCATCGCGCACCCCGAGGACGATCGATCGGGGCCCGTGCGCATCACGCTCTCAGGTCTGCTCGTGTCGTTCCTCGCCTGGCTCTACCTCGCGCCGACCAGCATCGTCGGCGTGCCGTCGATCCTGCAGATCGTCCTGTTCATGACCGTCCTGAGCGGGAGCTTCGCCGTCTTCTTCGTGACGGAACCCGAGCGTCTGCCGCGCCGCACGGCGACGCGCATACCGAAGAACCCCGTGCTCGCGGTGCTCGCGGCTCCCTACCTGCCGGGCGGCGGGCGGGGCGTGCTGTGGTGGTTCGCGCAGCTCGCGATCCTCGGCGTCTGGGCCTCGCTCATGCAGGCGGAGCGCGGCTGGGGCACCGGCGGTTGGTCGAAGTGGGACCGATGGGGCCCCGATGGAATCGCGCGTTTCGCAGCGTTCACGGCCTATTTCGTGGTCTACCTCGCCGGCTTCTCGCTGCTCATGACGCGGCTGCGTCAGCGCTCCTACGGCCCGTTCGCGGCGCGGCTGATCCTCCCGTCGCTGGCCGTGCTCTCGATGGTCGTGCCGATCCTGATCGGGTTCCTGATCGAGAATCGCGCTTGGCAGAACGGCCAGCACGCGCTTCTCCCTTTCTGGGTCGCGTTCCAGGAGAACCAGGGAGCGACGCGCGGGTGGGCGATCTGTGTCGGCGTCCTCGTGGCGTTGGCGAACGGACCGCGCCTCGCGCGCTCGGTCCAGGAAGTCCTCGTCGCGAGCGAGAAGCGTCGTGCGAGCACCGTGTGGTGCAGAGAAGTGAGCGCGCATGTCGCCTGACGTGTTCCCCGGCACCGCGCTGCTCGATCGCCTCGCCGAACGCACGAATCCCGTCCTCGTCAAGGAGGTGCGCTCCGCGTTGCGCGGCCGCACGTTCGCGGGTGGATTCATCTTCGTCCTCGTGCTCGCGCTCGTCGCGAGCACGATCGCGATGATCGTGGAGACGACCGTTCCAGGGAACATGCCGTCGGGGCTCGGGTACCTGACCGCGATCGCGGTGGTGTTCGGCCTGGGCGCGCACGGGCTCGTGCCGTTCACCGCGATGGCGTCGATGAGCGGCGAGCACGACGAGGGTTCACTCGAGCTCCTCCAGCTCTCGGGCGTCTCGCCGGCGCGGCTCGTGCTCGGCAAGCTCGGCGCCGCTGCAGTGCAGGCCGCGTTGATCTACGCGGCATTCCTGCCGTTCCTCTCGTTCGCGTTCCTGCTGCAGGGCGTGGATCTCGTGCTGCTCGTGGCCAGCACCTTGGCTTCGTTCGTCGGATCGATCGCGTTCTCGGCGTTAGCGATCTTCCTCGGCGCGGTGCTGCGCGTGCGCTGGAAGCGCGTGCTCGGGTACGTCGTGTTGGCGATCGTCCTCATGGTCGGCGTGCAGGGCTTGTTCGGGTGGATCGCGTTCGGCTTCTTCAGCGGCAGCACGCTGTCGTGGCGCGACTACTTGCTTGGGCTGGCGATCACGGCGACGGTCACGGCCGTCTTCTGCGTCCAGGCCACCGCGCGGCTACAGCACGCCGAGGAGAATCGCTCCACTGCGCTGCGCGTGCTCGGCACGGCCACGCTTCTCGCCGCGGCCGCGTTCGGCGTCCACACGGGTCATCCGGACGAGACCTTCACGTGGCTGCTCTTCGGCCTCGGGTTCGCGACGCCGTCGATGCTGCTCGCGGTCACCGAGGCCGAGCGCATGCCCCGCGCGGTCCTGGCCCGCGCGCGCTTGCGCGGATCGCCGTGGTTCCTCGCGCCGTGGATGCCGGGCGGAGGGCGCGGCGTGCTGCTGGTCCTCGTCAACGGCACGCTGGCGCTCGTCGCGTCCGTCGTCGCGAGCCTCATCGCCGGAGGATCCGGCGCGGTCTGGTGGCGGATGGTCGGCGCGCTCGCCGCGCTCGAGATCTGGCTCGCGTTCGCGCTCCTCGTGCCCTCGGGCCTCGCGGCGCGCTGGCTCGACACGCGCTGGGTGCAGATGCTCGCGCGCGTCGCGTGCATCGCGCTGCCGGTCGTGTTGCTGCTCCTGCCCGCGTTCCTGCGCTTCCTCGGCGGCTCGTCGTCGAGTGCGTTCCGTCATCCCGGCAACCCGGCCCATCTGGCGGAGCAGATCTTCGACGCCAAGGAATACGCGGACCTGCTCCCGGTAGCGATCGTGGCCGTCTTGGCAGCCGCTCTCGTCGCGGCGCTCAACGTGCCGCGCGTGCTGCGCTCGCTCGGCGAAGTCCGGCGCGAGCGCGCGCGCCGCGCCACACGGTCGGCGGAGGCGCCCGTTGCCCAAGCCCAGCCCTGAAGCGCTGCGACTCGGCGCGCTGCACCGGCTCGCGCTGCTCGGCGATCCACAGCGCGGTTCGATCGGCGAGCGCATCGCGCGCGGCACCGGCTCGAGCCTCGAGTTCCAGGACCGACGCGCGTACCAGGCCGGCGACGACGTGCGCCACGTGGACTGGCGCGCGTTGGCGCGCACGGATCAGATCCTCGTGCGTCAGTACCGCGAGGAGGTGCTGCCGCGCGTCGAGATCGTCGTCGACCCGTCACGCTCGATGGCGGTGGAGGACGCGAAGGCGCAACTCGCGGTCGACGTCGCGGCGATCCTGTCGATCGCCGCGCGCGGCGCGGGATTCCAGACGGTCGTCGCGCTCGCGGGCGATCGCCCGGAGATCGCGGACGCCGAGCGCTTCGAGGCGTCCGGCGTCGAGTTCGCGTCGCGCACCGCCTGGCCGCCGACTCTCACCGCGGCGCTGGCGACGTTGCGCGCCGGCTCGATGCGCGTGCTCGTGAGCGACTTCCTCTTCGCGCACGACGCACGCGAGCTCGTGCGTCCGCTCGCCGCGCGCGGCGCGGGGCTCGCGCTCGTCCAAGTGCTGGGCGCCGGGGACGCGCATCCGGAGGCCGGGTCAGCGCTGCGACTCGTGGATTCCGAATCGGGTGCGTCGCGCGACCTCGTCCTCGACCCGCGCACCGTGGCGCGTTACCGGGAGCGGCTCGAGCGGCTCACGAGCGGCCTGCACGAGGAAAGTCGGCGCGCCGGCGGCCGTTTCGTGCGGGTGGATACCGGTCAGTCGCCGGCCGAGGTGGCGCGGGAACTCACACGCGCCGGGGTCCTGGACATCGACGGGCAGTAGTCTCAGCGTAGAATCCGCGCATCCCATGGAGACCTGGATCACGTCGTCCGTCGCGGTCTTCGTCGTGCTCGCGCTGGCGTCCGAATTGCTCGAACGCTGGCGACCGGCGCGACGCGTCGATCGCTTGCGACACGTCCTCACCGATCTCGGCTCGTTCGGTTTCGCCGTGCTGCTCAACCGATCGATCGACCTGCTCTTCGCGCCGGTCGTCGCGCGCTACGCGCCCGAAGCGGTCGCCAGCGCCCTGGGCGGACTACGCGACCTGCCCACGTGGTCGAAGATCGTGATCGCGGTCGTCCTCGCGGACTTCAGCCTCTATTGGATCCACCGCGCGCAACACACGTGGGATTGGGCCTGGCGCACGCACGCGTGGCACCACTCGGTGGAGGAGCTGTACTGGTTCTCGGGCTTCCGCACGAGCTTCCTGCACTCGCTCGTCTACAACGTGCCGCAGGTCGCGATCCCGGTTCTCTTGCTGGGCATGGGCACGTTCGAGACCGCGATCTGCTTCGCGATCGGCATGGTCATCCAGTTCTGGGAGCACGTGAACTGGCGCGTCGATCTCGGCAAGCTCGACCGCGTGATGG
>Ga0105044_10008892_pt1 | contig 13772 bp, 15 predicted proteins | sample MAT01_FD_78092 | JGI IMG/M metagenome (GOLD analysis project Ga0105044, IMG submission 78092) | Freshwater microbial communities from Lake Fryxell liftoff mats and glacier meltwater in Antarctica - MAT-01 | ecosystem: Environmental > Aquatic > Freshwater > Ice > Liftoff microbial mat | place...
AGGCTGTCCAAGAGCACGGTATTGCTGGGCGCGAAGACGTCCTGAGTAAAGTGGACGTCAAAATGGTAGTCGACCTGGATACCGAAGGCGTGGTGCATAGAGGACATAAGCAGTGAACGTGCCGGTCAGAAGCGAGGTTCGCAGGAGAAGCTGCCGGCCACATCAGCAGATGACACGCGCGCTGTCGATTCGCTCGACAGCAAGGCTGATCAGGCCGTGAGCGGCGGTGGGGCCAGTTGTTGGCTGCCAGCGCGCACGCACAGGTCATAGCCGTCGGCGTTGCGACGACCGTCGCCATGCACGTAGCCTGTTCGACCCGCGGCGCGCTCGGCTGCGTGCCCCAGCAGGCACAAAGCGCTGGCCTGAAACTGAGCGGCAAAGCGCGGATCAACGGCAGCCCGGGTGATCAACGGATCCCGCACCGGGGTATTGTGCTCGGTGCCATCGGTCACCGGCCAGCCGCGTTTGGCGGCCTCGGCCAGGATGGCGATGAGGCGCTCGTCCGTGTTCCGCGGCGAAATAACTTCAACCGCATGAAAACCCCAAGCGGCAATGCGGTCAAACAAGGCAGGAATATCGCTTTCGCCCGAGGTCACTGGATTACCCAAAATCGGGTAGGTCGGAATCGCACCCAGATCAAGGAAGACCTGACGCAAAGCCGCCACGGTCGGAAATGCCGCCGGATCTTCCGCGACATAACAGGGCTTACTGGATTTCAGCAGCGCACTGCGCAATTGATCCTGACGCGCAGCATCGCCCTCTTTGGCATCGCTCCCCGTCAGCTGCGCAAAATCAGCCGCGAAATCGCGACCATTGGCGGTCAATTCTTGGAGACGCAACAAGGCCGCCTTAGCGACATGGCGTTCGGTGGTATTGCCTGCCGGCGTCTGCTCCGTGACCTGGTCCCACGTCGGCCCGGCAACCCCGAGCTTAGCCTGGAAATGCACGTCAAGCGCAGCGATCAAAGCCCGGTTGCGCTTTTCCTGCTGCTGACGCAATGCGGCCAATCGTGCTTTGGCCTGCACGTGATCCGGGACCGTCACCGCCTTGGCGCACAAATACACTTTCCCCGGATTGCCGGGATCATTCAGCAGGATGCCTTGTTGCGCCGCTTCTTCATCGCGAGCAATACATTCGACGCACAAAAACCCAGGCAGCTGCGCAACCGCACACGCCTCGGCAAAAGCCGCCGCCCCCGCTGTGGTAAAGAAATCATTCAACCCCAAAATGCCAACACCCTCAGCCCGCGCCGCGGCCACCACATCCGCAGGGGGCCCAAACACGGAAAAGCTATGATGGCTATGCACATGCGCATTCGCCGCTTTCACGTGGGGCTTTTCGGTAACCAAAAGCTTCCGCAGTTCAGTCAAGGCTTCGTGGTCGGTGCGTATTTTGGTCATGGTGTTCGTCGTCCTGCGTCCTGCGTCCTGCGTCAGATTCGTCGAGGATTGATCCTATTGAAGCAGAATATGGGGTACCCGAGACCCATCATCTGTCTCCATGCGGAACGTGCTCCAACGCCAGCGTCTCTCATAGTCCCCCGACGCAGGACGCAGGACGCAGGACGCAGGACGAAAATGACTAGGTGGCCAATTAAATCACTATGTGATTTTTGAATTATTAGCCTGAAGACTAGGCGGTTTCTTTCGCCGCATCTGCCGATGCCGAGAAAATCGATTCTTTGCCTTCGATGACGCCTTGGGTGACCAGGTAGGATTTCTGAAAGGCAACGCGTTGCGGCAACTCGAACATGATGTCGAGCATCGCTTCTTCGAGGATTGAGCGCAGGGCGCGGGCGCCGGTCTTGCGGAGGATGGCTTTGCGGGCGACCGCGCGCAGGGCGTCGTCGGTGAAGGACAACTCGGCGCCGTCCATGCCGAACAAGGTTTGATATTGTTTGACCAGGGCGTTCTTGGGCACGCTGAGGATGCTGATCAGCGCTTCTTCGTTGAGCGGGGCGAGGGTCGTGATGACTGGCAGGCGGCCGATGAATTCCGGGATCATGCCGAATTCGATTAAGTCTTCGGGGGTCACGTGGTCGAGGATCATCTCCTCGTCGATCTCCTGCTTTTCACCGGTGCTATCGGTGCGGAAGCCGACGATGCTGCCACCCAGACGCCGCCCGATGATCTCGTTCAGACCGGAAAAGGCACCGCCGCAGATGAACAGAATACTCTCGGTATTGACCTGAATATATTTCTGTTCGGGATGCTTGCGGCCGCCGCCAGGGGGGACGTTGGCGATGGTGCCTTCGATCAGCTTCAGCAAGGATTGCTGCACGCCTTCGCCGGAAACATCGCGAGTGATCGAGACGTTGCCCGACGAACGCGCGACCTTGTCGATCTCGTCGATGTAGATGATCCCCATTTCGGTGCGGGGAATATCGAAGTCGGCACCTTGCAACAGGCGCAGAATCAGATTTTCGACATCTTCGCCGACATAGCCGGCTTCGGTGAGAGTGGTCGCGTCGCCAATGGCGAAGGGCACGTTCAGCAGTCGCGCCAAGGTGCGCGCGATCAGGGTCTTGCCGCTCCCGGTCGAGCCGAGCATGAGAATATTTGACTTCTCCAGCTCGATCTCTTTGCCTTCCTGGCGATGACGCAGGCGCTTGTAGTGATTGTACACCGCGACCGAGATGGTGCGCTTGGTACGGTCTTGGCCGATGATGTATTCGTCGAGGTGCGCTTTGATCTGGCCCGGGGTCAGGATCTTGCCCAGGCGCGGGTGTTCGCCGGACCCTTTGCGCTTGTGGTGATCGCGCAGCAAAGTGGCGCAGACATCCACGCATTCATTGCAGATGAAGATGCTCGGTGGGCCAGCGATGAGCCGCTCGACCTGGGTGCTGCTGCGCCCACAGAAACTACAATGATCGACCTTGCCGTCTTCGCGGCTTTTCTGCTTGGCCATCGGCGCACTCTATGATGAAAATGGGATGAGGGAACCGCGAACAAGCCGGGTTTGTGCACCAGGCCTGAGCCGCCGACGGTCACGTCAGCCGGCGGTCAAGCAACCGGCTTGGTGACAACCCGATCCACCAGGCCATAGGCACAGGCCTCTTCGGCGCTCATGTAGTAGTCGCGTTCGCAGTCGCGCGAGACTTGTTCAACCGGCTTGCCGGTGCGTTCGCTGAGAATGCGGTTCAGCTCCTTTTTCAGACGCAGCAGTTCCCGGGCCTGCAACTCGATATCCGAGGCCTGCCCCTGGGCGCCGCCCATGGGCTGATGGATCATGATGCGGCTGTGCGGCAGGGCGAAACGTTTGCCCTTGGTGCCGGCTGCGAGCAGAAACGCGCCCATCGAAGCGGCCTGGCCGATGCACACGGTCTGCACATCGCAGGTCAGGTACTGCATGGTGTCATAGATCGCGAAGCCCGAGCTGATCACGCCACCGGGGCTGTTGATGTACAAGGTGATGTCGGCTTCGCGCTTCTGACTTTGCAGGAACAGCATCTGCGCCACCACGACGTTGGCCACGAAGTCATCAATGGGCTCACCAATGAAGATGATCCGGTCCTTGAGCAAACGGCTATAGATGTCGTAGCTGCGTTCGCCGCGGGAGTCTTTTTCGATGACGTAAGGAATAGGCATGAGGGTCTCCGGAGCTGCACGCGGGTCGTTGATGCCGCTCGTTCGAGACGGTAGTGAGGAAGTTTCGATTCTCCAAGAGGCAAACAGGGAAGCTCTCCCTGAGCGCTGAGGGCCAGAGTGATAGCGCCCTGGCGCGCTCCCGCATGGGCGCAAGGATCTCACACAGACGGATGCATTCGCGAAAAAATCCGTCAACGCCGAGGTTGTACGTGCGATTACCCATCATCCTTGGTACCCTGGACCCCATGCCCATGACTTTGCGCCTGCTTCCCCGACTGCTCATCGCCTTTTCCTTGTGTGCGGGTCTCGCCGCGGAATCGGTCGAAGACCGCATCAAAGCCACCAACATGCAGGATCCCGAGGCGGTCTTCGCCCTCGCGCAATGGTGCGCCGAGAATGCCCAACCTTCGCGGGCCCGCCGCTACTACAACGCGGTGGTCAAGCTGGAGCCTGATCATTACGGGGCGCGGGACGCGTTGGGTCAGGTCAAGGTCAATGAGCGCTGGGTCTCGGCGCGCATGTTCGAGAGCGGCGCTGTGGCGGGTGAGCCCGGCACCTCCGGTTCAACCCGGAAGGCCAGCGGGCCCGGCCCCGCCGCGGCAGATATCGGTTGGGATCTGACCCTGCCACGTGACCCCATGCCGGAATCGATTTGGATCAATCAATACGTCGATCGCCTGAATACGGTGGCCAACGATAGCCGCGAGATGGACATCTCCATCGCTACGATGATGGCACCCGAACATTTTCCGCTCGCCATTCCGCGCCTGTGCCAGGCCATGCTGCGGCCGGATTGGCAGGACGTGTATGGCGGTTCCATGTTGGTGATGGAGATGATGCGCAAAGGCGACCATAAAACGGCGAAATCCCTGCTGCCCTTTCTGGTCCAGGCCAGCACCCGAACCACCAATGGCGAGGATCTGTATACCTTCGGCTACGTCGTGGGCATGCTGCGCGACAAGCGCGTGGTCCCACGGCTGATCGAACTATTCAAGGATGCGACGCCGAAGATCAAAGACGGTGCCCGTGAAGGATTGGCTCAGATCACCTTGTTCCCTCTTGAACAGATTACCGCTGAAAGCGCCACCCGCTGGTGGGACCTCAATCACGCCCTCAGTGATCAGGACATCTTCAAGGTCCAACTGCGTGACAAGGACGATATGATTGCCCTGGGCGCTGCCAAAACCCTGTACGATTTCCGTGACCACGACATCGTCCCGGTGCTTGGACGTCTGTTGCTGAGTCCTGACCGCCGCGTGCGCACCGAGGCCATTGATCTGATCACGCGGATCAGTGGTTCCGATTGGACCTACGTGGTCGAAGGTGATGCCGATAATTGGAAAAAGCGCTCCGGCGAATTTCTGGCGTGGTGGAAGGAAAATGAATTTCGCCACACCTGGATCGAAGACCAGGGCAAGGGCACCGACGAAGCCGCGCCACCGCAAGACCCCGCCGTCGAACTGGTGCGCAAGCTCGCCAGTCCGACCGGCAACGAGGCCGCCGCCGCCGAAGCGGCGCTGATCGCCGCCGGCGATGCTGCCCTACCCGCAGTACTCGAGGGACTGAGCTCCGGCAATCGCATTCAGCGACGCCGCGCCTACGCCGCTCTCACCGGAATCACCCGGCATAATCTGCCCTATGATCCCAGTGCCGATGATGCCACGGTGGCAGCTCAGATCGAAGCGTGGGAACAGTGGTTGATCGCACAGGGCCGGCTGACCGATCCGCAGGCCGAGGAAGACATTCCCGCCCAGCCCTAAATACCGGGTCTAACCCCGTGCTCGGAAAAATCTCCTCCGGCCCCGCGACCCCCTGGATCGCGACGCTCTGCGTCGCCGGGGCATTGCGCAAAAAGCAAACGCGCGCAACCACCCAAAACTCCGTTCTCCAAAAGCCGAGATCTCCCCGTCGCGTGCGAAAAATCTGCCCCGCACCGGACAGCCCCCCGGTGCGCGACGCTCTGCGTCGCAGTGCGACCTCACCAACAAGAAATCCTCGCAAGGCACCTGAACGCCGCGCCTCAACCCCGAGGCCCAACCCCAGCACCTTCCCCCGCCGAACATTCGCACGTGTCCCGGTTGCCGGTCTCGGAGATAACGCTACATCCCGACGCATGGTCGAACCGGCATCAATGACGCCTGAACGCGCGCAGCGGATCACGGATCAGGTCGCCGCCGTACGCGCCGACATCGCTCACGCAGCAAACAAGGCCGGCCGCAATCCGTCAGCGGTACGCCTGATTGCCGTCACCAAAAGTCAGGGCCCAGAAGTAATACCCATTTTAGCGGCGTGCGGCATCGCGGATTTCGGAGAGAATCGCTGCGATCATTTGGCCCAGATGGCGGCGCACGCGGCAAGCGGTGTACATTTCCATCACCTCGGTCGCATCCAAAGCCGTCAATGCGCCGACATCGTGGGCCACGCCAGCACCGTACACGGCTTGGCAGAGGTCGATCACGCACGTAAGCTCGATCGCGCGGCGACGGCGGCGGGCAAACGGCTCAGCGTCTTCCTGCAGGTCAATGTCTCTGGTGAAGGCAGCAAGGCTGGAGTTGAGCCTGAAGCGCTGGAGCCCTTATTGGCCGCGGTGCAAGAATGCCCGTCTTTGGAATGTGCCGGCTTGATGACCATGGCGCCCATTCTGGGCGAACATGCGGATGAGGCCGAGGTGCGGGCCTGCTTCGCTGCGCTGCGTCGGCTAGCCGAGACCTGGAACCTGCCCCGCCTGAGCATGGGCATGTCCGGGGATCTCGCGTTGGCGGTCGCAGAGGGCGCCACCGACGTCCGGGTCGGGACCCGCCTTTTCGTATGAAGTCCGCGTCAGCGACGGACTCGCTGCCGGCCGATGGCATCGACACGGTGGCGGCGAGCCTTGCCGCTCTGCGCCCGCCCTGGCGGCTGCGGGTCAATCACAACCACGCCACCTTGGTCAGCCTGCGCGGCGATCAGCACCAGCGCACCGTTAGCGTGCACGCTGACCTGCTTGCGGATCCAGCCTTTATTGCCGTATTGCCGCAGTGGGTGGCCAGCAACGGCAAAGTCGGGGGCAGTGTGGTGCAAGCCGCATTGCGCATCGTTCAGGAACGGATGCACGCATCGCGCCGCGTCAACGAACGAACGGCGCTGCCACCCTGGGAACCTCTTGGATCGGTATTGGACCTGGACGCGATGTATTCCCGTTTGCATGGCGATTGGTTCGCCCACACGCCCAAGCCGGCAATTGCCTGGTCTCGCGCGGCTGATCCGGGACGACAGCTCACCCATATCCGCTTCGGCTGTTATCGCAGTGGCGTGCAGGCACGCATTTCGCTGCATCCTCGCCTGCATCAACCGTGGGTGGCACGGGTCTTCGTTGAATTTGTTGTTTTCCATGAGCTCTGCCATCACACCCAGGCCTGCCGGCCAATGCGCGGCGAAACGGCACATAGCGCGCGTTTTCGCCAGTGGGAACGCCGCTATCCCCACTTTGTTTTGGCCTCGGCCTGGGAGCGTGCCTACTTACCTGAGTTGCTGGCGGGGACAACACCGGTATTGGCGGGAATTTCTTCCAGGACGCGGTAATCCTAGATTATTTCTGCTTTACCCCGAGTTGTGTTTGATAACGGAGCCTATTGTGTCTTGGCGTGTATTCTTTTTGCGGTATCGCCCGGCGACGCAGGGCATCGCGCACCGTGGGACCGTCCGTTGCGTGGGCGGTTCTCCGCCATCGTCACGTTGGCACCCTCTTTTCCCCAAACAGGGTCGCTGGTGCGCCGCGGAGCGCGACTCCATGAGTCGCAGGGGCACCCCAATCAAAGGCGATCTGAGAGGTAACGAAGAGACCTATTCCTAAAAATCTATTACTCGACGTCCTCCCGCACGCATCCACGACAACACACCAACGCCCGAGGTGGATACCCCGGGCGTTGGTCAATAATCACCAAACAAAGCGCTCGCTCAGCGGGCCGATGACTCAGCTGTTCGAGCTGATGAATTCGCGCAGTTTGGGTTCCGGCTGGAAGCCCATGGTCTTGGCCGCAACCTGGCCACCCTTGAACAGGATCAGAGTGGGAATGCTCATTACGCCATATTCCTGGGCCACGCCCGGATTGTCGTCGACATTGAGCTTGCCAATCTTCACGTCCTTCAATTCGGACGAGAGCTTATCGATGATCGGGCCGACCATCTTGCAGGGGCCGCACCAGGGGGCCCAGAAGTCAACCAGGACCGGGGTGTCGCTTTGCAGGACTTCGGTCTGGAAATTGGCGTCGGTGAACTCTTTGGCCATGGGAGGCTCCTTCGGGGTGCCAATATGTACGAGGGCCCGGGAATGTTGCAACCCGGCCCCAGGACAGGCTTGGACAGCTGCCGCGGAAGCCGAGCGCCCGCCGTTGCCCGCCGCGTAAGACGGCGAACACTCTGCCCCCGTGAGCACCATCCGCCTTTTGCCCAGCCTGCTATCCGCCGACTTCGCCCACCTCGCTGATGAAATAGCACGCTGCGAGGCCGCCGGCGCATCCATTCTGCACGTTGATGTCATGGATGGGCATTTCGTGCCGAACCTGAGCATGGGCCCGTTTATCGTCGAAGCGATGCGGCGTTCGACCCGCCTGCCGCTCGACGTGCACCTGATGATGACCGATCCCCTACGCTATGTCGGTGAATTTCGCGCCGCTGGCGCTGATGCCATAACCATCCACGTCGAAGCCCTCGGCCAACGCGCCCTGCCCGCCGCTATTGAGGCGGTCCGCGCCACCGGCGCCGAGGTCGGCTTGGCCCTCAATCCAGACACCGACCCCGAATTGTGGTTCCCGCATTTTGCGCATGTCGATCTGGTCATGTTCATGACCGTCTACCCCGGCTTTGGCGGCCAGGCCTTTATTCCGCAAGTGCGCCCGCGCATCCGCGCCACCCGCGCTGCGTTTCCGAAGCTGCCCATCCAAGTCGACGGCGGCATTGCCCGCGACACCATCCCGCAGGTAGTTGCCGATGGCGCTACGCGGCTGGTCTGCGGCAGTGCATTTTTCAAAGACAAAGATCCGGCGGCATTCCTGCGCTGGGCGGAAAGCCAGGCATGAATCGCGAACAATGGTTGGCCCTGGAAGACAGCTGGCTTGCGGGTTACGCGATGAAAGCGACCGCATCGCGCGGGCGCCAGCATCAGGCGACCCCGGATAGTGAGCGCACTGGCTTTCAGCAGGATCGCGATCGCATCATTCACAGCCGCGCTTTTCGTCGTCTGCAATATAAGACCCAGGTCCTGACCAACGATGCCGGCGATCATTATCGCACGCGCCTGACCCACACCATCGAAGTGGCCAATCTGGCCCGCGCTGCGGGACGCCGGCTGGATCTCAACGAGGACCTCATCGAATGCGTGGCCTTGGTCCACGATGTCGGCCATCCGCCGTTCGGTCATCGGGGCGAAGATATGCTCGCTGAGCTGATGGCGGACCATGGAGGCTTTGAACATAATCGCCAAGGCCTGCGCCTGGTTGAAGAATTGGAAATTCGCTATCCGGAATTTCCCGGGCTGAATCTGACCTTTGAGGTGCGCGAATCGATCATCAAACATTCGGCTCATTACGACCGCTCCAAAGTGCCGCAGCGCTACCGTCCCGACGAAGCGCCGCTGCTGGAAGCGCAACTGGTCGACGAAGTCGATTCCATCGTCTACGACTGTCACGACATCGACGATGGCGTCCGTGGTGGATTCTTAAGTCTCGACCAATTACAGGACGTCGCGCTGTGGCAGGGGGCCTGGCGCGAAGCCAGCGAGGCCAGCCCGCGGGGGACCTCGCAAAAACTGCTCATCGACCGCGCCCTACGCCGCCTGATGGACAGTCTGGTCGGCGATCTGGTCGAAACCACGCGCGCGCGCTTGCAGCAGGCGAATATAACCACCTTGGCCCAGGTCCGCGCCCAGCGCGACCAGACCGTCGCGGTCAGCCAAAGCATGCGCCTGGCCAAGGAATCCCTGGAAGCATTTCTGTTTCAGCACCTCTACCGCGACTGGCGCGTCAATCGCGTCTTCCACACTGCCCGCCGCCTGCTCGCTGAATTATTCACGTTCTACTGCGACCACGTCGACAGCCTGCCCCCCGAACACGCCGCCCGCGCCGAAGGCGCCGGCCTGCACCGCGCCGTCGCCGACTACATCGCCGGCATGACCGACCGTTTTGCGCGCGAGGAGCATCAGCGGTTATGCTGATAGCCTGGCTTTCTGCTCACGCTAGTCGTGAGCAGCCTTCATTCCGGAATGGCATAGTGGTCTGAATTCAGTACTCTTTTCGGACCTGGAGCCTTCCATGACTGTTCATGCTCAACCCACCAGCTATGTGAAGAGCCATTTGGCCCAAGTCATTGATTCCGTACGTGGCGGGGGCGGACCGATGTTAATAACTCAGAACGGTGTGACCGCTGCGGTTATCCAAGATGCTGTGACCTATCAACGTACCCAAGACGCTCTGATCATGCTCAAGTTGGTCGCTCTCGCCAAAGTCAGCGTTGCCAAGGGGCGGACCCGTACGCACAAGCAGGTATTCGATGATGCACGAGCGCTTCTCCAGCGACGCTTGTCAGAGCAGGCGTGATTGGCGATGCAGGTATTCACGGTGCGATGGTCGGATCTGGCCAGTAAGGATGTTTCAGCAATTGTTGAATTCATCTCTCGGGATGCCCCGGCAAATGCACAGGTAGTCTTGAGTCGAATAGAAACTGCGGCAGCCCGTCTTGATCGATTTTCGCAACGCGGCCGAGTGGTTTCCGAGCTTTCAGTACAAGGCATATCTACAATCCGTGAGATAATTGAGGGTACGTGGCGATTGGTTTATGAATGTGATGGAAAGACGGTGATGGTTGTTGGGGTTTGGGATGCGCGTCGAGACCTCACTTCTGTACTGCTTGGGCGCTTATTGGAAATGTAGAACGTGTTGGCCTTGCCCAACAGCAAGGCCCCGACTTTTCACGTGATTTCTCAGGATACGCCAAAAATAACGCAATTCACGCCGGCGTCCGCAATTCCCGTCCCCACGCCGAGGCTGCATCAGCGAACATCGCCACGTCGACGCCAGTGGCCAAATAGCGCACGCCGCAGGCGCGCCAGCGGGCGGCGCTGCGGGGGTTGTCGGAAAAAATGCCGACGGCGCGATGTGTGGCGGCGCAGCGTTGGGACGATATCCGAGTTCGCGGGCGGCGGACAGGACCCGCTCTACGGTGTCGGGCGCGTGCAGGTGTGCCTTTGCCCCCAGGGCCGGACTGGCGGTCTGATGGGTCACCCCGGCGAGGCGGGCAACCTGGGCGAGAGTCACTTTGAGCACGTGCGCATTGCAAGAGTTATCTACAGATTGGTCTTGGTCTTGTTGCCTGTGGTCTTTGTCCGAGGGCCGAGGTCCGAAGTCCTAGGTCGGGTCCTCTGGGGGGGGTGAATGGGGTTTGCCCACCCCGTGGTGCGGGACTATGGGATCGCTGGGCTCGTGCTTCCGCTGGGCGGGCATGGGGGCACACTGCGCGCCATGCTGACGCTGACCCGCCGCTTTGGATTTTCTGCCGCCCATCGGCTGCACAGCACTGCCTTGGATGCCTCGGGCAATGCCTGCACCTATGGCCTGTGCGAAAACATTCATGGCCACAATTATCGCCTGGAAGTCACCGTCACCGGGGCCGTCGATGCCAAGACCGGATTTTTTTGTAATGTCTTGGAATTGACCGCGATCGTGAAGGACTTGGTGGTCGACCCTTGTGAACACCGCCTGCTCAACGATCTGCCGCTGTTTGCCGACACCATCACCACCATGGAAGGGCTCAGCCAACGGATCTACGCAATTTTGGAGCCAGCCTTGGCAGCGAAAGGCATGACCATGACTGAGTTATTGCTCGGCGAAACTGATGAGCATTGGGTTCGCATCCGTCGCGATGAATAGTACCCTCGCTGAGGCAGCGGCCGTCGGCGAAGTCAGCCCGCCGTTTCTGACTCAATGGTCAACAACTGATCCAGACGCGTCGAACGCAATAGCCGTTGGTTAGCCGGGTTGACGTGACGGAGTAAAAAAGTCAGGCCGCGTTTTTGGCAATGCACATGCAAAGCAACCAGATTGGCCAGACCGGGGCTGTGCAGCAGATCAATAAAGGCGAGATCGAGAATGAGTCGGCGGTCGCCTGCCTGGATTTGTTCCTGAACCAAGCGGGAAAAAGAAAAATCCGCCCAGACGTGGTCAAGGACCACGGTGCAGATCAGGTCGCCGGTTTCCGTACGGACAACATCCATGGCTGGGCACGTTAGCGATCTGGATGGGCGGCATCCACCACAACTCGGGGTGCCGCGAGTCGGGTTACGCTGGGGGTCAGCCTGGTGGCGGTGGTACGGACAGGCGCCATTCTCAAGGGGTGCCCACGCCGGATTACGCCCTCGACGATGCCGCTCTGCTCGCCCGTTGCCGTCGCGACGCGATGCGCAGTGGCGGCCCGGGTGGCCAGCACATGCAAAAAACCGCTTCGGCGGTGCGCTTGGTCCATACCGCCAGCGGCGTTGAAGCGAGCTGCGCTGATGAACGCGACCGCATTCGCAACGAAGCGCTCGCCCTGCGCCATCTGCGCCTGCGTTTGGCCCTGACCCTGCGCGGACAGGCCGATCCGGCGTGGCTTGCGCCGTTTCGCCAGGGGCGTCGTCTGACTCTGCGCGATCGTTCGCCGTCGTATCCGTTGGCGGTCGCGGTAGTGATGGATGCCTTGGCCCAGGCCCAGGGCAGTCCCGCGGTTGCCGCGGAAAGTCTCGACCTGTCGACCAGTCAGGTGGTGCGCTTGCTGGCTGCAGATAAAGAAGTGTTCGCAGCGGCCAATCGCCTGCGCGCCGAATGTGGGCTTGGAGCGTTGCATGGCTGAATTCGCTATCGCCGTCGGCAGTAATCGCGGGGACCGGCAAGCAAATCTGGATGCCGCTGCCATGCAGCTAACTGCCAGCGGAGATATTGCTCTGCGTGCGCGGAGTGCGGTTTATGAAACTGCTGCGGTGGGCGGACCCTTGGCACAGGGAGCATTTCTCAACGCGGCTTGGATCATCGCGACGGATCTCGGCCCGCATCAGATTCTGCATCGCCTGCAAGGAATCGAACACGCCCTGGGCCGGACCCGCACCATCGTCTGGGGTCCGCGCACCATCGATCTGGATCTCGTTCTCGGCCGCGACGGCCAAGTGATCACTAGCGGGGTGTTGACCCTGCCGCATCCGCGCCTGCATGTGCGGAGCTTCGTTCTTGAACCGCTGGCAGCGATTGCGGGTGGCTGGCGGCATCCGCTGTTGGGGCGGACCAGTGCGCAACTATGGGCAAGTTGGAAGCCCGCAGATTTCCCTGCCTAATGCTGCGACCCCGGCGCATATACAAAGAAGCCGTGCGTAAGCTCCCTTTTCTTTGGGATCATTCCCGATGACTGGGGAGTCTCCTTCGACGTGTGTCCGTCAGGGCCTGGTCCTGTAATAGATGCGCGAGCAGGCCTTCATCGAGGCCTACGCGTTCGCAATCGTGCGCGATCATCACCTGGCCGAGGATCTTTATCAGGAAGTGGCGCTGATTCTGGCTCAGGAATGGGATACGATCCCGACCGATGCCCCGCGTCCGTGGTTGAAGGAGATGGTTCGGCGCAAAGCCCTGGAGGCCGCGCGCAAAGCGCGGCGGCATGTCCTGCTGGGGCCGGAGACTTTATTGGCGTTGGCAGACGCCTTCGATCCACAAACGCAAACCGCTCCCGGCGATGATTCGCTGCGAAGAGCAGGCAGCAATTCACCACCCCATTTGTCTACCCCGGTGATAATGACGGCACCATGCAGCGCACGTGGCTGATCACCCCAGGGACGTACACGATTGAGGCCCAGGGCTTTGCGGACGAACAGGGACGGCAGACGCTGGGCGATCGTTTCCAAGCAACCTTGGTCGTGACTGCGGGTGATTGAAGCTCATTCCGGCTGAGGGGAATAGGGTCTCCCTGCGGGGTCTGGCGCCGAGCAAGGCACCCAGGATTTGCTCACACTTTATTGCTCGAGTAATTTCTTGACCGCGGTGCGCAAGACGTGGGCGGTGGGCAGTTCGGTGAACTGAAAGCCGCGGATGCTGAATGCAGGTTGGGTCAGCAGGGGGGCGATGGCAGTGGTTTTGGCGACGCTGCGTTCGACCCCCAGCAGCAGGCGCGCGGCGGGCCACGCCGCGACTTGGC
>Ga0105044_10008893_pt1 | contig 13771 bp, 12 predicted proteins | sample MAT01_FD_78092 | JGI IMG/M metagenome (GOLD analysis project Ga0105044, IMG submission 78092) | Freshwater microbial communities from Lake Fryxell liftoff mats and glacier meltwater in Antarctica - MAT-01 | ecosystem: Environmental > Aquatic > Freshwater > Ice > Liftoff microbial mat | place...
AACGGAGCGGGCAAGACCACGTTCCTGCGCCTGATTCTGGGCCTGCATCGTCCTTCGGCGGGGGTCGCCAACGTTTTCGGTCGACCGATGACCCCCAATGCCGCGTACCTCCGCCGCCGCATCGGCTACATTCCCACAAATCCCCAGTTTCCCAAGGGGATGACGCCGATCACGTATCTCGACTACATGGCCCGCCTGTTCGGCATCCCATCCGGCGATCGAAAGCCTCGTCTCGCATCGCTGATTCGCGCTGTCGATCTGCTGCAGAGCTCAGGCGACGATGTTTCCAACTTTTCGCTCGGCATGACCGCCCGTCTGGCGGTGGCTGTCAGCCTCATCAACGAACCCGACCTGCTGATCTGGGATGAACCGACGCACGGTCTTGATGTCGAAGCCCGGCGATCGATGCTGGAACTGATCAAGCGCCTGGCCGCCCGCAAAACACTGATTCTGTCCAGCCACAATCTCAGCGACGTTGATGAAGTGTGCAACCACGCCGCCGTGCTGAGTCAGGGGCAACTGATTTTCCAGGGATCACTGCAGGACCTGAAGGGCCGGATTCGCAAAAACCATTACGAGATCGACCTGGAAGGCGACCAGAAGGCGATCAGCAAGGCGGTCACGCAATTGCGCACCGCCGGCGACGTCAAACAGGCCGTGCTGAGGCAGCGGCGGTTGGAACTGCTGTTGAGTGAAGAAGCTCTCAACAGCGGTGTCATCGCTCATGTGATGTCGGTCCTGTGCGAGAACAAGCTGACGGTGCTGAGCATTCGCAGTGTCGGGTTGCAGACCGAGCAGGCGTATCTCGACCTGGTCGAAAAGGAAGAATCGCGCGGCTTCACGCGCCTGTATAAGCCGGCTGAAGCGGCCTGACCCGCGGCTTGCCGCGTCGCCCTGCAAGGAGTTCAACATGGAAACCGCCGCCCCTGCAATTGTATCGCCCTCGCGTGTCCGGCGGTTGTTGCCGTACTGGGCCGTGCTGCAGACCGACATGCGGCAGACGATGCGCAGTTGGGTCTACCTGCTCTGGGTCATCATCAGCATTCTCGCCGCGGTCGGGTACCTTCTTTACCGCTTCGGCGTGCTTCGCGAAGCGGGGATGATTCAATCGGCCTCGCAGCATACTAGCGACGTGCTTCGCGCGATCGTTCTGGGCAGCATGGCATTGATCGTCGTGCTGACGGTCAGCGGCATCGCCTCCGAGCGTGCGACGCTGGCAGACGCCGTCCTCAGTCGCGGTATCAGCCGTTACCAGTACTTCATGGCCAAGTGGCATGCCCGCACGATCATTGTGTTGCTGACATTCCTGTTGATCGCCGGTGTGATCCTGCTAGGCAGCTATTTCCTGCTGTCGGAAGACCTGACGTTCACGGGAAGTCTCGCGGCGATTGCCTCGGTCGGTGTAGTACTGGCCGCAATTGTCGCCTGGGGCGTCACCATCGGGGCCTTGGCCAACAGCACATTGATCGGCATTACGGTGCTCTGGATCTCGCTGTATGGCAGCGGCTTCCTGATGACGCTGCTGCCGATCAACTACCCGTCGCCGGATCGCGTACTGCGGCGGCTGCCGTACATGCTGCAGGGGCACTATGATCTTGCCGCGTTGGGCGACTTGGCGCTCGTATCACTGGGTCTGACGCTGTTGGCCGCGGTAGTGGGGATGATCGGTTTCTCTCGCAAGGATGTCTGATGAAGACGCGCATTTATTTTGTCGTGTTGGGGCTGAGCGCGTTCTACGCGGGGTTGCTGCTGTTCGGTAGCAAGGCTGGCGACGCCGCAAGCGGCGACGAGTTGCGCGCCGCACAGTTGCCGATCGCGCCGGAGCGAGAGTGGGCACCGCCGCCCGCGGCCATCGAGTCGGCCCTGCGGCCGTACCTGCCGCCAGGCGATCTGCCGGTGATCGTCCCGATGGTGCCGTCGGAAAAATCCTTGCCACCGGTACAACCTGCCCTTAAGCTCAATGCGGAGAAAGAGGCGGTCATTACGCCCGCTGCGGCCGACGTGCCGTTGCTGCCTCCGGAAACTCCGGAACAGCCTTTGCTTCCGCCGGTCAGCGAACCGGAACAGCTTCGGCAGCCGAAGTTGTTGGTCGAAGACGTGCCGCCGATCATGGTCGAACCGTTGATCCCACCGGCGCGCCTGATCCCCGACCCGCCGATCATGATGCTGCAACCTGAGGAATTCACCATGAAAACTGTTCATCTGGCCGCTACGGCCGTGCTGATTGCCGCCTTGACGAGCCAACAGGCCGTTGCCGCCGAGCCGAATGACGATGTCATCAAAGCGATTGAGCGCCTCGACAACGCCGTCAAACAACTTCAGGCGGTTGAGAAAGGCCTGACCGAATACAAGACCGTGAACGCCAACGCGATGCAGCAGGTGCAGACCAGCGTCGAGTCGCTGAAGAGCCGCATCACCGCGCTGGAAGAGGAAGTGAAGTCGCTGCGGACAACCGCGGCCGTACCGAACGATAGCACATCCAAACGCGATACGCTGGATACAACGAAGTCGACGGCAAAACTACGACTCTCGAATGATTTTCTTGAAGCGGTTTCAATTATGGTCAATCGCCAATCGTTCCGATTGGCTCCCGGTCAATCCCGGGACATCATCATTCCCGCCGGGCCCTATGAGTGGCAGCTGCTTGAGTTTCCAGGCGAAGGCATGCGTTTTCGCGAGATCCGCGCCGGCGAGACGAAGCCGATCCGCATCTACACGGTGAACTGACCGCCGCAATGCTGAGTGATGACCTTCGCCGCCGGTTCGCCGGCGGCATTCGTTTTCGCGGCAACTTCATATCCCATCTGCTATATTGTCCGTTCATCCCATGGAACGGAGTAATCATGGCTTCTGACGTGCTGCCGATGAACCTGCCGGCACTCGATGACCCGGCCCTGTACATCAATCGCGAACTGTCCTGGCTCGAATTCAATCGCCGGGTACTCGATGAAGCGCAGGACCCCGGCGTTCCGCTCATGGAACGGCTGAAGTTCCTGGCGATCTTCTCGTCAAACCTCGATGAATTCTTCATGGTCCGCGTCGGTGGCCTGCAGCAGAAGGTGCAGGCCGGGATCATGCGCTCGTTCGGTGCCGACAAGATGCCGCCCGTGCAGCAGCTCGAGCGCATCGGCGAGAACGCCGGCGACATGGTGCAGACGCAGTACAAGGTCCTGACCGGGGAAGTGCTGCCCGCGCTCGCGGAGGAAGGAATCGTATTCCGCCGCAGCAAGGACTTCAACGATGCCGACCGGCGTTACCTGCGCGAGATGTTCCGCAAGGAAGTCTTTCCGGTCCTGACGCCGCTGGCAATCGACCCGGGGCACCCGTTCCCGCACCTGTCGAACAAGTCACTGAACCTCGCTGTGGTCCTGCAACGACCCCGGCACAACGAGAAGCTGTTCGCGGTCGTGCAAGTGCCGGCCGTGTTGCCTCGTTACGTCCAGCTGCCGGCGGACAAGGGGTACGCGTTTGCCCCGCTCGAAACTATCATCCGGCTGCACCTCAGCGAACTGTTCCCCGGAATGGACCTGGATCATGCCACGGTCTTCCGCGTGACGCGCGACTCGGAATACGAAATCGAAGACGACGAAATCGAGGACCTGCTCAAAGCGATCGAAGAGGAGGTCCGCAAGCGCAAGCGCGGGGCCGCGGTCCGCCTTGAGATCGAGGCCGATGCCCCGCACGAGATCGAGCAGTTTCTGATGACCGCGCTGAACCTCGAGCCGGCCGACGTCTACCGTGTGCCGAACATGCTCGACCCCACGGGCCTGTTCCAGATCTACAACCTGCCCGGGTTTACGCACCTGCGTGACCCGCAGTTCGTGCCGCAGCCGGTTCCCGATTTCGCCAGTGCCACCAGCATGTGGGCGGCCATCAAGGCGCGCGACATCCTCGTGCATCACCCGTACGAGAGCTTCAACCCGGTCGTCGAGTTTATCGACTCCGCCGCCGCGGATGACAAAGTCCTCGCCATCAAGCAGACACTGTACCGCACCAGTTCGGACTCGCCGATCGTGCGGGCTCTGCAGCGTGCAGCCGACGCCGGCAAGCAGGTAACTGCCGTCATCGAATTGAAGGCCCGGCTTGATGAAGAACGCAACATCCTGTGGGCGCGGGAACTTGAGAAAGTGGGCGTGCATGTTGTCTTCGGTTTCATCGGCCTGAAGACGCACTGCAAAGTTTCGCTTGTCGTTCGCAAAGACGACGACGGCATCCGCCGCTACGTGCATCTGGCGACTGGAAACTACAACCCGCAGACCGCACGTGTCTATACCGACCTGGGCCTGTTCACCAGCAACCCCGAGTACGCGGAAGATGCTTCCGCCCTGTTCAACTACCTGACAGGGTACAGCGAACTGCCGCAGTGGAAGAAGCTGGTCGTTGCTCCCTCGCGCATGCAGTCGTTCATGATCGAGCAGATCGAACGTGAAGCCGAGTTTCAGCGGGCCGGCAAGCAGGGCCGGGTGATCGTCAAGGTCAACGGCGTACTTGAGCCGGCTGTCATCCAGGCGCTGTACCGCGCCAGTCAGGCGGGGGTGAAAATCGACCTGATCTGTCGCGGCATCTGCGCTCTGCGGCCGGGCATTCCGGGGATCAGCGAGAATATCCGCGTCGTCTCGATCATCGACCGGTTTCTGGAACACAGCCGGATCTTCTACTTCGGCAACAACGGCGACCCGACGGTGCTGATCGGCAGTGCCGACTGGATGGACCGCAACCTGAGCCGGCGCGTGGAAGTCGCCTTCCCGATCGAACAGGCCGACCTTAAACATCGGCTGATCTCGGAGATTCTGGCGATGAGCCTGTCGGACAACATGAAGTCGCGCGAATTGCAATCGGACGGCAGCTACCGCAGGGTGGTGCCGAAAGAAGGCGAAACGCCTGTCCGCAGCCAGGAACGCTTCCTGCAGATCGCCGCGGAGAACGCCGCCCGTCGGCAGAACGCGATGGAAGTGCCGGTCACCCACGCGGAAGAACCTCGCCCCGTCCGCAAGCCGCGAAGCGGCGGCAGACGACGGCAGACGGGGTAAGCGCCGTCGTGTGCACGTCCAAGTGTGCATGTTTTGGCTCGGCGAATCGCTGAATGGTGCACACGTTGACATGCATACTACGAGGGTCAACCGATGAAACTCTCCCTTTCAATCCTGCTTCTCTTCGCATCATCTGTTGCGTACTCCGCAGATAAACTGAACGTCCTGTTCATCGTCGCGGATGATCTGCGTCCCGAACTCGGCTGTTACGGGTCGCCGGCTCTGTCGCCGAACATCGACTCGCTGGCAGCGCGCGGGGTGCAGTTCAACCGGGCCTATTGCCAGCAGGCGTTGTGCAATCCATCGCGGTCGTCGTTTCTCACAGGCAAACGGCCCGACACGTTGCGGCATTGGTCGAACAGCCCGCACTTTCGCGACAAGAACCCCGATGTTGTCACACTTCCGGAGCATTTCAAGAACAACGGCTACATCACCCGCGATGTTGGCAAGATCTTCCACAACTGGCACACCAAGGACAAAGGCGATCGCCGGTCGTGGAGTTCCGAGGAGTATCTGCACTACGCCAACCACGGCGACGACAAGCCGAAGATCGACACTCCGCTTCCCGCGAACCAGGCGAATGCCCCGCGCTGTGAACGTGTCGATGTCCCCGATGAGGCCTACTACGATGGCCGGGTGGCGAACGAAGCGGTGAAGGTGCTGGGCGAACTGAAGGACAAGCCGTTTTTTCTCGCTGTCGGGCTGTGGAAGCCGCATGCCCCGTTCAATGCGCCCTCAACATACTGGGGGCGCTATCACCGCGTGCCGCTGCCGAAACTCGATGCATCCCGCCCTAAGGTGCCCGGCGACTGGGCGTACCACGAAAGCACTGAGTTGCGGGGGTTGCCGCCGAAGCAGTTGAATTTCAGCGAAGCCGAGACGAACGAGATGCGTCTCGGCTACTTCGCCAACGTGGCGTATATGGATGCCCAGATCGGCAAGGTGCTCAAGGCGCTCGACGATCTCAAGTTGCGAGACAAGACGCTGATCGTCTTCGTGAGCGACCACGGCTATCACATCGGCGAACATGGCCTGTGGGGCAAAACGTCCTGTTTCGAACTTGATGCACGCGTGCCATTGATCATCGTTTCGCCGGACAGCAAATTTGTCGGGAAGAAGACCGAGGCACTGGTGGAACTGGTCGATTTATTCCCGACACTCGTGGACATGTGCAGGTTGCCGGAACTGAAGGGACTCGAAGGCAAGAGCCTCACACCGATCCTCGCCGACCCGGCGACGTCGGTGAAGACCGCGGCCTACACGCAGCACCCGCGCCCGGCTTACTTCGACCGCACCGAGAAAGGTGTGCCTGACGCCATGGGCTACAGCGTCCGCACTAAGCGCGTGCGCTACACCGAATGGCGCGACTGGAAGACGGGTGAACTGCTGGCCGCCGAATTGTACGACGCGCAACACGACCCCGGCGAAACCGTGAACGCCATCGACAACCCGCGCCTGGCGAAGGAACTGACCAGCGCGCAGGAGTTATTGAAGAAAGCGACGCCGTAAACGGCGATCAATGCGCTTCGCTCGCCCGTTGTACCACGATCTCTTCCAGGAGCGGGTGGCGTCCCAGCGGCTGCGCCAGCAGGAAGCTTACTTCAGCAAACCGCTCCGCCAGCTCCGTTTGCGCCTTCCGCATGTCGTCGCGGGCATGCACGCCCGGCGACAGGAAGTACGGCAGCATCACCACCCGTTTGGCACCGGCGGCGACACAAAGTGCGCCCCCATCGGGTATCGATGGCTCGGCCAACTCCAGAAACGATACTTGCACGTGGCCATACTCGCCCCGTTCACGCAGCTTGGCCGCGAGATGGTGCAGGTCGTCGTTGGCCTCGGCCCGGCGGCTGCCGTGCGCGATCAGAAGGAGTGCGGTGGGGGAGTGTTGTGAGTTCATCTTAAAGAAATGATAGTCCGCAGCGACCTCGTAGCGTACACGTCTTCGTGTGCGATTCAAAACGTGCACACGAGAACGTGTACACTACGTGGTCGCGTCGCTCGACTTACGTCCGCTGAATCGCAGTGAACAGGTCGGACATTTTCATACCCAGCGCCAGGCAGATGCGGTACAGCGTCTCAATCGATGCCGAGTTCTTGCCCAACTCGATCTGAGAGAGATAGCCGAGTGAGACGCCGGTTTTCTCGGACATCTGCTGCAGCGTCAACTTGAGGCCCTTGCGCTTGTCGCGGATGACGTTGCCCAGCGATTCACGCAGGGCCTCTTCGGTCATGCGCAGGAGGCCCTTGTTCTCCAGACAGCGCACAACGAGATTGCGAAGCTGATCGACCTGGAACGGTTTGGTCAGGTAGTCGTAAGTGCGGGCTCGCAGGCAGTTCAGTGCGCTTTCAACCGTCGGGAAAGCGGTCACGACGATGACACTGGCTTCCGGCTGATGATCGCGGATCCAGCGAAGCACCTGCTCGGCTTCAAGGCCGGGGAGGACATAGTCCATGATGATCAGGTGATATTGCTGTCCGGTCAACCAGCCTTCAACCTGGCTGGGGTCGGAAAGCGTGTCGATCACGAAACCCTGATTGCTCAACAGCGCCTGGATGAGGTGGCAGGTCTGCGGATCATCATCAAGGACCAGTATGCGGATCTCGCCCGACGTCTTGAACTCCGGCAGGCCCATCTGATGTGCAGGCGCGATGCGGGAGACCGGCTTCTGGAACGAGTATGTCGGCTTGTCAACGAGGAGACTCATGATGCTTTACCTCCTGGGGTGCGTGAATTTTCGGTCGTGGAGCCCGCCTCCGGGGCTCGGGCGGAAGCCAATGGCAGAACCAGATGAAACGTGGACCCCCGGCCGGGGCCCGCTTCGTAGCGGATGCCGCCCCGGTGGGCGCTGAGGATCCGGTAGGCGACTGACAGGCCGAGGCCACGATGGCGAACCTTGGTTGTGAAAAACGGTTCGACGAACAGTTTGCGGCGGTTTTCGTCCTTCACACCCGCGCCTTCATCAGCAATACGGACGACGATGTACGTCCCCGCGGTGGCTCCACCGAAATACTCGGCCGCCTCTTCGGGGGATAACTCATTCAATGCGGCACTGACGCGCACGGCTCCACCGGCCGGCGATGCCTCCACCGCGTTGTCGAGCACGATTGACAGCAGTTGCTGCAATGCGGTCGCGTCGATGCCGACCGGGGGGAGATCACTCGGCGAGGCGAACTGCAGCCGGACATTGCCCGCGGCGGCCTTTTTCAGCCGAATCTCTTCCCGTGTCAGCACGCCGGCCAGCGCGGTCGGCATCGGCCGGGCGACGCCGCTGCGGCTCATCTGGTGCAGCTGCTGCGTGAAGGCGATGCCGCGGTTGCCGGCCGAGGCAATCTCGCCGACGTACTGCTGCGGCAGACTACCCGGTTCGAGCATCGACGTTACCATTTCCGCGAAGCCGACCACGCCGGTGAAGATGTTGTCGAAATCGTGGGCGATCTTTCCGGCCACGAGCGACGCATCCTGCAGGCGCTGATTGATACGGGCGGTGTCGGTTCCCGGGCCGATGCGATCGACAAAAGCCGGGTGCCGGATCAGGTTATGCACGATGACAATCAGCGTGTGGACTTCTTCATCGTTCAAAGGTTCGGTTCGCACTGCCCAAAGCATGCCGGTCCGTCGACCGGGCATCACGATTGGTACGAACAACCGGCCCGGATCGTTCGGGTCGATGAACGCCTCTTCCACTGTCGCGGACCCGGCCACGCGGGCCGTCACGTCGGCACCGAAACGCGGGCCTTCCTCGGCCGGCGGCTTGTTGGTCGCCAAGTTGATCTGCAGCGAACCGGGGATCGGCCAGCGCAGGCCGGCTTCGCTCAGCCCCAGTGTGCGCACAACGTCCCCAAGTACGGCATCCAGCGACGTGCCGTCGCCCGCTGCCAGCCGCGCCAGCAGCTGCAGCCGGGAAATGGCCGGGTGGCCGTGCATAGCGGGAGAGGAAGTTGTTTTCATGGCGTTGCGGCACCGGTCAAGCGCAGATGTACTGCGGGCTGAATCCGTTCACAGTCGGGCGGTAACTGAAAGTAGTACACCGTGGCCTGAAGTCAAATCAGGCCGGTGTCGAATTTGCGGATTGCGAGGATTACTGGGGCGCGTTCCGCGGGATATGTTCGGACGCTGTTAAACTGGGATGGCAAGCCGGAGATTTGGGCGCACTGCATTCAATTCAAGGAAGGCTCAAAGTCAATTTCACTGGGCCTGGCTGTGCGGGAAATGGCATCGAAGATATCGCGCAAGCCTGGTTCGCGTACGCTGTCGGCCGCGTCGTCCAACGGCAGCCAGACTCGCTGACGCGAGGGGCGCTCCGGCCAATCGTCCGCTTCTTCGGTGACCTGCATCAGGAACACGGTGACATGGCAAAGGCCGCCATTCTTGTCGAACAGATATGAGCCCACCGGTTCGGAGTGGAGCACGCCGGACAGGCCGGCTTCTTCCCAAGCTTCCTGCAGGGCAGTTTCGCCTGCAGACTGGCCCGGTTCAATCACACCTTTGGGGATGACCCAGCGACGACCGCTCGACGAGGTGACGAGGCAGACTTTGCCTTCGTAAACGGGAATGGCCGCGGCCTGTCGAACCCACTGGGGCATCACGATGCTCCTGACGTCCGGACGATTGACGTAATGATGGAACGCAAGGCGTTTGAAATCAAGAGATTGGGGGTGATTTCATCTGATTTACGCGGAAAACTCATGCGGCGAACATGAGGCGTTGATCTAAGCGGGGTCATCAACTTTCCCTCTCAAACCGCGACTTCAGGCGCGTAACGGAGGCGAAGTTCATGAGCCATTGACGTTGCGATGGCGTTTCCGGCACGGTCCATCCACGTGCCCGCCCCACTTGCTCGATCGCGAACTCAACATCCTTTCCCGAAAGAATCAATATTCCGATGGCAGCGAGCGGAGCACGACCCACGCCCTGCCGACAGTGAACAGCAACTGAGTTACCGTTCGTGAGAAGTTCCAGCGGCAACTGCAATTGTTCGGCGAAGTCCTCCATTGAGGCAGGCACTCCACGATCCGCGACCGGGATGTTCAACCATTGGATCCCTTCAGCTTCACATGCCGACTGCTCATCCTTCAGGTCCAGCGAACCGGCTTCTGCGGGCATCAACAGCGAAACAATGACATCGATCCCGGCGTGGTGCCATCCGCGCACTTCGTCTTGCAGCCATTCGCCGCCTCGGGGTCGGGGTGTGATGAACAGCGTTCCGGGCCATGAGCCGGGAATGGGGTTGGCTGTTACCAATCCGAGGTTGCCTCAAAACTAGAGATGTACATTCACTCAAAAGGTCAGACTGGTTGACTATTTGAGCAGACCCAGCTTTCGCAGCCGAGAGCGAATGGCACCACTGTTTCGCGCAAACTCTTCAGTCAATTCTTCGATGCTGGCACCTTCACCGAAACGAGATCGAAGATACTCATCATCTTCGCTGTTCCATGGCATATACGCTTGGCCAAAGTCTTTCCTGACTTCTGCCACGCTGAAAGTCTTCGAAGGTGTCACTAAAGTCAGGGGTTGCGTCTCGAAACTGACTGGTTGTTTCGGCAGATCATTTCGGGCGGTTGATGACATGAACAGCTGAAGTTGTTCGGGAATCTGTCGTGAATACACTTCTATCTCGGCAAAGCTCGCCTGACTGTACTCGCAGTCACTCTCGGCGAAAACGCCAACGAACTTGCCTATAAGCCGCTCGTCGAGCGACGGCATTGCTTCAAGAGCGAGCGATCGAAGGGTGTTGTAGTCTCGTGCAAAGTGGCCCCTCGGCACAGTTGCACGAGCACTCCGAGGAAGCTTCGAAAGAACCTCGACGAAGGCATTCGCCTTTCCAAAAACCGAAGCAAGCGAGGGCGTCATTTTGGGCTCCTAACACTTTCGAGCTCGCCTCGTTTCTCAGAAGTTATCATTACTTCTTTATCTTCTTCTGCTCTTCCAACAGCTTCTCCAGTACCGACTTCGCTTCGTTGAACGTCTTCTCAGCGTTCAGCTTTGCTTCCTCGGCGGCCTTCACTGCGGATTGGGCTGACTTGACCTTTTCGGCCAGGTCGTTGAGCACCTTGCCGGGGTTCACCTTGGCGACCATCAGGTCCGCGAGCAGCGGCTTGATTGCTTCAGCGGGGATGGCGTACGTGTCGGTCCGGCCGCCGCGGGCGATGTTGATGCCGATCACCCGGCCTTCAATGTCGACCAGCGGACCGCCGCACTGCGAGGCCTTCAGGTCGGTGTCGTGCTGCAGCGTGACCGGGAAACCCGTACGGCGTTCGCTGCGGTCGGTGCCCATGCTGTTCTGCAGGTCGCCGCGATCGACACCGAAGCTGGAGGGTCGTTTCTCCAGCGTGGCCTTCGCTTCGTCTTCCTTGCCGTCGCGACGGAACCGCAAAGTGACTGTTTCGCCCGGCTTATTCCGGCCGATGGTTGCTCCCAGCGTCTCGCGGTCGAGCGTTTCTTTTCCGTTCACGGCGATGATGATGTCATCGACCTTCAATCCGGCTTTCTCGGCGGGGCTCTTGGCGGAGACGACGACGATCTTCACGCCGTCGGCACCTTCGTTGTCTTCCATCTGGATGCCCAGATAGCCGCGATCGTTGTTGTTCTTCGGCAGCGCGACCTTCGGCCCTGGTGGCATGGTTCGCGAAGCCACGCTTACAACACCGATCGCCACCGGCTTTTCGGCCGGGGCGGTCGTGGCCACCCAGTTGCCGACCGGGGCGACCTTGCTTTCCGACCACGAGATCGGCTTCAGGTCGTTCGCATCTTCGACCTTCAGCATCGCGAGGTCCCACGTCTCGTTCGCGGAGATCTTCTTCGCTGCGTACTCTTTACCGTCCTTGGTACGAACCATGATCTTGTCGCTACGCAGTTCGCTGTCCTTGGTAAGGACGAAGCCTTCCGCACTGATCACGGTGCCAAGGGCGACATCCTTGCCGTTGTCGAGAACAAAGACCGTACTGTCGGCCGTCTTGGCGACAACCGATTTGAACAGGTCAAGGATCTTGTTGTTGTTCTTGGAGGCCCCGCCGGGGAACGGGTCGCTCTTGCGCTGGGCGAAAGCCGTATTGCCGCCGACGAGCAGCACCGCGGTGAGCAGAAGAGCATTCATGCGAAACATCGAGCGTGTCATCAGTATGAACCCCTGTGGGATGAATGAATGCCGGGAATAAATCAGCCGCGCTTGTCCAACTTCACCTTCAGTGTCTTCATGTCGCCGTTGCGGTTGACGACGACGTCCAATTCATCGCCGGCCTTCTTCTTCGACAGGATGCCGAGCATTTCGTCGTAGTTCTTCACGTCCTTGCCGTCGAACTTGACGATCACGTCGCCGGCCAGCAGGCCCGCTTTCTCGGCCGGAGAACCCTCGGTCACACGGGCCAACTTGCACTCCTTGGCTTCTTCATCGCGAGTCACACCGAAGTAGGCGTTCACGATCACCGTGTTGCCGCCGGGTCCGATCTCGTCGCCTTTGACCAGGCGGTCCCAGCTGTCGGTGTAGGTGTTGATCGGCACATGCACGTTGGACATGATCGTCGGCCCGATCCGGCTGTGAATGCCGATCACCTTGCCACTCATGTCGAACAACGGGCCGCCCGAATCGCCGCCGACCAGTGTGCAGTCGGTCGTCACGGCAGTCTTGCCGTTGCTCAGAATCCGGCCCAGACGCACGACCGGCGACCGGCCCTTCTGGTAGCCGTTCGGGTGCCCGATGGCAATGCACCATTGCCCGGCAATCAACTGGTCCGATGTCCCCATTTCGCAGAATTCGAAGTCGCCTTCGCTGATGATCTGGATCATGCCGCTGTCGATCCCCGAGTTACGGCCCAGCGACTTGCCTTCGAGTCGTTTGCCGTCCGGCAACAGCAGCGTGCATTTCTGTCCCGGCTTGCCCGAAACGTGTCCCGCGGTCAGCACCATGCCGTCCTTCGAGACGATGATGCCGCTGCCCGAAGCTCCGCCGATCTGAATGCCGACTGTGGAATTCGTCACCTTGGCGATGACTTTCTTCGTCTGCTCCTGAATCGCCTTCAGGTCTTCGAGTGTCTCGGGAAACGGCTTCAGGATGCCGCTGTGCAGGGCGGCCTCTTTTTTCGGGTCGTCCTTCTTGGGCGGCTCGTTCTTGGTTTCCTTCGACTCGACCTTGGGGGCATCCTTCTTCGGCGGGTCTTTCTTGGGGGATTGGGCCAGCGAGGGAGAAAGGAGTAGCACGGCCGACAGACAGGACGCGATGACGGTATGAATGGCCTTCATTCCACGAACTCCGAAAAAGGGACAGCAGGCACGGCGGAAGGGGAATCCCGTCGGATCAGTTCTCTTATCTCCGATCATGAAGCGTTTCTTCACGGAATTCAACTCTCCATTTGACGGAGAGTCACGATTTTTTCCGATAGAAGCGAAGAGACGCATCGCAGCAGGGTGGGAACGGGACATCCCGTCATTAGAGGGGACGACCGACTCAATCGGTTCCAACGTATATTCCCGTTGCGTGAATTATAGCTTGGAGAGAGGTGCGGAGCAAAAGATGAGCAACATCCATGTAAAGCCGCGACGCACAGCGGAGCGATCGCTCTGCTGTGCGTCGCGGATTTACATGGACGGTTCTTTGGGGACCGTCAGGCTTTGATGATGTCCAGCACCGTTTTCCCCGACGGAATCATTGGCAGCACATGTTCCTGGTGCGGGACCATCACTTCCAGAAGGTACGGACCCTTCGAGTCGATCATCGCTTCCAGCGCTTCATCGAGGTCGGCCTTGT
>Ga0105044_10008895_pt1 | contig 13770 bp, 13 predicted proteins | sample MAT01_FD_78092 | JGI IMG/M metagenome (GOLD analysis project Ga0105044, IMG submission 78092) | Freshwater microbial communities from Lake Fryxell liftoff mats and glacier meltwater in Antarctica - MAT-01 | ecosystem: Environmental > Aquatic > Freshwater > Ice > Liftoff microbial mat | place...
CCCGAAAGCAGTGACAATACCTGTTTATATATATCGTACAACGACTTCACAATCGTTCAAAGAGTTGCTCGCGCCGCTGAGCCCCCACCCGATCCCAAGTGAACTGCATCGAGCGTTCACGAATCTGACGCGCTTGATCGGCGGCGGGCTTTCCGCCGGCGGCCGCGTTCGCAATAGCATGAGTCCAGCTTTTGATATCGTCGCAATCGACAATGACGCCGTCTATGCCATCTCTCACTATTGCGCCGGCCCCCATGCGCGATACGATACTTGGTAGGCCACAGAACGCGGCTTCATATGTGACTAGCGGTGATCCTTCTTCCAGCGACGGAAAAATGAAATAGTCTGCAGAACGATAATAGCTGCCGACATCGCGAGCAAACGGGTGATGTTCGACATCCGGACGCGCCAGCACATCGGCAAAACGATCCGCGATCATCGGCTCGACCTTTCCCAGCAGCACCAGCCGTCCTCTGGCTCCCGCCCGTCGCCAAGCTTCGAGTAGAATATGAGCGCCCTTGCGCACGCAGATGTAGCCAACGAAAATGAATGTCGGCGCATCGATCACGGACAATGCCTGGTGATCGCCGGATAGCCGCGCCGGGTCGAAACCATAACTCGTCATGACCATTCGGCTGCGCTCTATCCCGATCTCCTCAAGGGACCAGGCTACCATTGGTGACGGGCAATAAATGAGGTCCGATTCCTTAAGGCTCTCCATTTCGGCATGCAACAGGCGATCGTCATAAACATCATTCGGAAAATGCGCCGAAGCATTCAGACCGGCATAAGCCCGCTGCAAAATTTCACGCGCTACCCGCATCGCACAATTGAATTTCTCCCGCACGAGCACCGCCCCGGTCGCCTTTATCTCAAGGCCGAGTCCAGCAGAGACATTGCCCCACAGATATGCAGCTGCTCGTCCCTGCTCCGAACGGCAATTCTGCAGTAAGATCGTTTCGGCGCGACGCTGTGTGATTATGTTGGTCGGACGAAACGGCCATTTGCGCGCCCACCGCGGAACTACCGTGCGAACGTTGACATCGGTTTGAAGGGTTTCGCGCCGGTCGGCGGGCGTAATCAAGGTACAGTGCAGTCCATCGCCAGCCATCGCGGCAACAATCTGTTCGCAGGTATAACTTGGGCCGCCGTTAGTAAGCGGTAGGCTGATCAGAGTATTAAGATTTAGCAAGCTATCCCCCCGTCACCACCACCGCTCCGCCCGCGCCGTAAATCCGGCACGCTCTTCAAGCGCCAGCCCGGCGTTCAATACGCCTTGTTCGTCAAACGCCTTGCCGATAATCTGCAACCCCAGCGGCAGGCCATCGCGGCTCAGCGCGCCCGGCACCGACATTGCGGGCAGCCCGGCGAGGCTCGCGGGCACCGCGAACACATCGTTCAGGTACATCGCCAGCGGATCGGCCATTTTTTCGCCAAGCGCGAACGCGGCGCTCGGCGCGGTCGGCGCAAGGATGACGTCACACTGCGCCCATGCCGCCTCAAAATCGCGCGCAATCAATGCCCGGACCTTTTGCGCCTGGGTGTAATAGGCATCATAAAAACCGGCGCTGAGCACATAAGTGCCAATCAGGATCCGCCGCTTCACCTCTGGCCCGAACCCTGCTGCGCGGGTGGCGGCATACATGTCCTGCAAGCCTGCACCCTCCGGCAAATCGCGCAAACCATACCGTACGCCGTCATAGCGCGCGAGGTTCGACGACGCCTCAGCTGGGGCAATGATATAATAAGCGGGCAGCGCATATTTCGTGTGCGGCAGGCTGATGTCGACAACAGTTGCCCCTGCGTCCTTCAACATCGCGATACCATGGTCCCACATGGCGGCGATATCTTCGTCGATCCCGTCAAGGCGATATTCCTTGGGAATACCGACGCGCTTGCCCTTCATATTGCCTGATAAAGCCGCTTCCCAATCGGGCACTGGCAGGTCCAGCGATGTGGCATCCTTGGCGTCGAACCCTGCCATCGCCGCCAGCATGATCGCGCAATCCTGCACGTCGCGCGCCATCGGCCCGGCTTGATCAAGACTGCTGGCGAACGCCACAATGCCCCAGCGGGAACAGCGGCCATAGGTCGGTTTGATCCCCGATATGCCGGTAAAGGCGGCGGGCTGGCGGATTGATCCGCCGGTGTCGGTCCCCGTTGCCGCCGGGCACAACCGCGCCGCAATGGCCGTCGATGATCCGCCCGACGATCCGCCCGGCGCAAGCGCGGCATTGCTGCCGTCACTTTTTCGCCAGGGCGAAATGACGTTACCGAAATAGCTCGTCTCATTCGACGATCCCATCGCAAACTGGTCCAGATTCAGCTTGCCCAGCATCCCCGCGCCAGCATCCCATAATTTCTGACTGACGGTCGATTCATACTGCGGAACAAACCCTTCCAGCATGTGGCTGGCGGCGGTGGTCTGCACGCCTTTGGTCGCGAACAAATCCTTAATGCCGATGGGCACGCCCGACAGTGGTTTCAGCGTACCATCGGCGCGATCGGCATCGGCCTGCTTGGCGGCGGCCAGCGCATGATCGGGGGTTTCGACGATAAAGGCGTTCAACGCCTTTGCGCCTGCCACATTGGCGCTGAACGCTTCGGCGACCTCCACCGCTGTGAAATTCCCGGATCGATGGCCGTCGCGGATTTGCGCGACGGTAAGGTTGGTCAGGTCAGTCATCATTCAATCACTTTGGGAACGCCAAAAAATCCGTGCTGTACGGCGGGCGCATTGGCCAGCACCGCCGCCTGCATCCCGCCGCCCGTCAACGGATCGGCATCGATCACATCGTCGCGCAGGCGCAGCGTGTTGGGAATCACCGCCGTCATCGGTTCAACCCCGGTCACGTCGACTTCACCCAATTGTTCAACCCAGCCAAGGATATTGTTAAGCTCCCCCTCCATCGCCGCGACCTCGGCATCGCTGATCGCAATGCGGGCGAGGCTGGCGATTTTGCGGACATCCGCCTGATTAACTGCCATGATATCTGTGCCTGAAATAAAGGTTATGCCGCGCCGCTAGCACCCTGCCCCGCCGCCATCAAGGGCGGGGCGCAGGCTTTGCCACTGGCGGAACATAGGGCGGACCCACCGGAACGCCATCGACCACCAGCTGATCCAGCGTCACTTTGCGCGTCGTTACGCCGCCGCGGTTCATGTCGATCCTCTTTTCGTCGGGAATATCCCGTAAAACCGGTTCAGAGCCAAAGCGCGTAATCCACTTTTTGCTCTCATCATCAAGCTCCAGCCAATACACCTGCATCGGTGTACCGTCATTATAGCGGCCAATCAGGGCTATCCGGCCATCTTCCATCCACTGGGCGATACAGCTGCCCCGCTGGCACAAGCCGACATCCCTGATCGCGGCATAGGCATCCGGGGTCAGCGACCGGCCCGCAGGCAGCACCCGCACCATTTTCTCGATCGGTCGCAGCACCTGTGCAACATCGTCGCCCCGATCGGTTAATTCCCATCTGTCCTCCGCCGCCAGCGCCACCTTGGCCGCATCGGCCACATTGGGCTGCGACGATGTTTCAAGCTGCCTGAGCGCCGCTCGCCCATCCGGCCCGAAATCAAACGCCAGCGCCGCCCAGTCGAACTTTTCCGGCTTGACCACGCCGCTTTCCAGTCGCGCCAGTTGATCCCGCGTCGAAATCGCCCCGAAATCCAGGATGGGCAGCGCCAGAAACGTCGTAAGCAACATCAGTCCGATGGCCAGTTTTTGCTGCAACGGCCGCAGCACATCGTCAAAATCCTTGCGCCCGCGCGCCACCGCCCACACACCCGCCGCGCCATAGGCCAGCGCGATCACCACCGCGACAATTCCCCACAACCGTTCGGGGGTCCAGCCATATTGGCCGATCCGCATCAGCATCGCATAAAGCGCAATCACCGCCAGCGGCAGCACCGCGACCGCCAGCACCGGCGCGGCCCAGCGCATCAGCGGGTTGGTCGCGCGGTCATCGGTCCCGTTGCCGATCACCGCATTGGCCAGCAGCACGGCAAAGGCCGATGCCCCCAGCATCATCGCTGTAGTTGAAAATCCCGACGCCCACAGTTTGGCAAAACCCGTGCCGATCAGCGACAACAGGAACAGGGCCAGCGCCGCCGCCAACACCGGCGCAAGCACGCTCAGCACCACCATCACCAGTCGCTGGAGATTGCCCACCAGCCGGTTCCGCTCCCGCAGCAAGCCAACCGCCCCGCCGAATGCTGCCCCCGACAGCCCCATCATGAACCAGCCCTCACGCATCAACTCGCTAAGCGCGGTGATACCGATCAGGCCGAACAATCCCGCGATCAGAAAGGCCAGGCCGATGGAAATCCCGACAAACAACCCTGCCGCAGCGCCAATCACGGCGTCGGTCCAGGCATGCAGATGCAGCCGCGCATAGGGCAGCCGCCACCAGCGCCAGTCGCGCGGACTGTCCGCGACATCGCGCCACCCCTGAAACAGCGGCCCCGCCACCGCCACCGCCAGCAGCCCCGACCAGAACGGCCATTCGAAAAGCGAGGATTCCACATTATATTCCTGATTATTGTGGATAATCAGGCCAATAAGTGCGCCCCAACCCAGCGCAAACAGCAGCGCCCAATGGATTCGCCGCTGTTCGGCGATCAGGACAAAGGATATGGTAGCCACCGCGACAAAGACCGCGGCGGCATCGGCCTTGTCATTCTCGACCAGATTATAAAATAAAATGCCCGCCACCGCGCACAGCCCCGCCATGATCGCGGGCCGGGCGCGCCATGGCGGGTCCATATCATCGATCCGGGATGATGTTTCGGCTGCGGTTGCGGCGGATGGTTCAGTCATCACGCTAACTGGCATTGCGCGCGCGCAAAAGGCAAGGCAATTGAGGGTGCAATCTGGGAGTAGTTTCATCTCCCCCTACCCCGCCCGCCCTGAGCCTGCCTAAGGGCGGCGGGATGGAACGAATATTCTGATTTGGAGCTCTGCTTTGGCGCGCAAATTTCTCTATTTTATTGCCTTGTGCATCATGCTGGTGTTTGCCGGATTCTTGGCGCTGCGCCTGTTCCCGATGTATTTCAGCCAGGCAGCCTTTGTCCCCAGCGCGAAATTTGAGGAACAGGCGCTTGCTGCGCCCAATGCCTATGCCGATAATGGCATGTGGTTCGTCCGCCCAGGCAGCCCAGACAACCCCGCCGCATGGCTGCCACCAGCGCTTCGCCCGAAAACAGCCGTCACCCCCGCCAGGGGTGGCCCTTTGGCGGCGCAAGCCGCGGTAGCCGCTGCACCGGCAATATCGGTCGAACCGCGCCCGCCACTGCCCCCCGCCGTGATATTCTTTGTCCACCCGACCAGTTACATGAACCGCGCTCGCTGGAACGCACCGCTCGACGACCGCGATGCCAACCACCGCACCGACATTTACCTGCGCGGCCTCGCCAGCGCCTTTAACAGCGCAGGAACACTGTGGGCCCCGCGTTACCGTCAGGCCACCCTCGGTGCCTTCCTCGCCGATGACCGGATAACGGCGGGCAAAGCCATTGACGCAGCGTATCAGGACGTCGCCCAGGCCTTTGACCAGATGATGAAAGAGACACCGGCGGATCAGCCGATAATCCTCGTCGGCCACAGCCAGGGCGCGCTCCACCTCACCCGCCTGCTTAAGGAACGGGTTGCGGGCAAACCGCTCGCGAAACGCATCGCCGCCGCCTATGTCATCGGCTGGCCCGTCAGCGTTGACACCGACCTGCCCGCCCTCGGCCTGCCCGCGTGCACCGCGCCCGATCAGGCGGGCTGTGTCCTGTCATGGGTCAGCTTCGCCGAGCCCGCAGAACCCGAAATGGTGATGGCCGCCTATAACGGCAGCGTCGGTTTCGACGGCCGCCCGCGCCGGGGCACGCGTATGCTGTGCACCAACCCGCTGACCGGCACCGCCGATGCCGGTGCAGAGGCCAGCGCCAACCTCGGCACGCTCAAGCCGGACAATGATTTCAAAGAAGCCGAACTGCTCGTCGGCGTCGTCCCGGCGCGCTGCGAGGATGAACGCGGGCTCTTGCTGATCGGCGAACCCATCGACGTCGGTGCGTATGTGCTGCCCGGAAACAACTACCACGTCTATGACATCCCGCTGTTCTGGATGAACGTGCGGGCTGATGTCGAACGGCGGTTGCGGGCGTTTGCGGGCAAATAATCCGTCATTGCGAGCCGAAGGTGAAGCAATCCAGGGCGGCACGACACAGCTCTGGATTGCTTCGCTGCGCTCGCAATGACACAAAGAAGCATGATCACCACCTCCGCCCCTGACTTCGCAGCAGCGCTCCCCCTCGGGGGCCGCCTTGCGGGCCTTGATGTCGGCACCAAGACCATCGGCATTGCGCTGTGCGACGCGGGGTGGAGCTTTGCCACACCAGACAAGACCATCACCCGCACCAAATTCGCGGCGGACCTTGCCGCACTCAAAGCCTTTTGCGCCGCCCAATCGGTCAAGGGCCTGATCGTCGGCCTTCCCCTCAACATGGACGGCAGCGACAGCCCGCGTACGCAATCCGTCCGCGCCTTTGCCCGCAACCTCGCGCCGCTGGCCCTCCCTGTGCTGCTGTGGGACGAACGCTGGTCGACTGCTGCTGTCGAACGCGCCATGATCGCAGCGGACATCAGCCGCGCCAAACGCGCGGCCCGCATCGACAGCGCGGCGGCGGCGTTCATCCTGCAAGGCGCGATCGATGCGTTGGTGCGCTAGAAAAATCCTCCTCGTTCCGGGGAGGATTTCACCCCCTTGCCCCCACCACCCCATCGCCCTAATAGCTTGCTTTTAATGACACCGTTACCGCCCCGTCCCGCCAGCGATTACCCGCCCGGCGGCCTCGCTTTCCCGCACCGTGATCTGCTGGCGATTTCCCGGCTCACCCCGTGGGAAATCCACTATTTGATCGACGAAGCCGAAAAATGGGTTGAACCCAACCGACGCGCGTCGAAACATAGTGACATTCTGGCTGGCCTCACCATCATCAACGCCTTTTTCGAAAATAGCACCCGAACGTTGCTGTCGTTCGAAATCGCCGGAAAACGCCTTGGCGCCGATGTCGTCAACATGCACGCCGCACAATCCAGTGTGAAAAAGGGTGAAACGCTGATCGACACGGCGATGACGCTGAACGCGATGCGCGCCGATGCGCTGGTCATTCGCCACGCCAGTTCGGGCGCGGTGCAACTGATCGCCGACAAGGTCGATTGCCCGGTTCTCAACGCCGGCGACGGGAGGCACGAACATCCAACGCAGGGCCTGCTCGACGCGCTGACCATTCGCCGGACCAAGGGGCGGATCGAGGGGCTGGTGATCACGATCTGCGGCGATGTGCTGCACAGCCGGGTCGCGCGCTCGAACATCCTGTTACTAACCGCGCTGGGGGCCGATGTCCGCGTGGTCGGCCCCGCGACCCTCCTCCCGCCCGCGCTCGACCGGATGAACGTCACCGCCTTTACCGATATGGACGCCGCGCTCGCCGGGGCCGATGTCGTGATGATGCTGCGGCTACAGAATGAACGGATGGACGGCGCTTATCTGCCCTCCGCCCGCGAATATCATGCGCTTTACGGCCTCACCCAATCCCGCCTTGCTCTGGCCAGGCCCGACGCCACCGTCATGCACCCCGGCCCGATGAACCGGGGGGTAGAGATTGACAGCAATGTCGCCGACGACCCCCAACGTTCGGTCATCACCCAGCAGGTCGAAATGGGTGTCGCGGTGCGCATGGCGTGCCTTGACATCCTCACCCGCCGCACCCGCAAGGTGGAGGGTTGGGCATGACCGCACCGCTGCTGATCGAAAACGCGCTGCTCGTCGATGCCAGCGCCGATGCGCCCCGCTCGGGCAGCCTTCTCGTCACCGATGGCCGAATCGCCGCGCACAATCCCGCAGACATCACCGCCGACACGGCGCGCATCGACGCGCGCGGACAGTGGCTCGCCCCCGGCCTGATCGACCTGGGGGTGTTTGCGACCGACAAGCCCGCCTTTCACTTTGGCGGCATCACCCGCGCTGCGCTAATGCCCGATGGACACGCCCCGCTGGACAATCCCGGCCTGGTCGAACGTGCGGCCAAGGGCGGCAAGCCAGACCTGTGGGTCCACCCCCTCGCCGCCGCCACCAAAGCGCTCGCAGGGCGCGAGCTGGCTGAAATCGCGCTGATGCGCGCCGCCGGGGCCCGCGCCGTCGCCACCGGCCGCGCCCGTATCGCCAATGCCGCCGTCATGCGCCGCGTGCTTGCCTATGCTGCGGCACTAGGGCTGACGGTTATCTCCCATGCCGAAGATGAAGCGCTCACTGCCGGGGCCGTGGCGACCGAGGGTGAAGTCGCCACGCGCCTCGGCCTTCCCGCCGCACCGGCCATGGCCGAGGCCATTGCCGTCGCCCGCGACCTGATGCTGGCCGAAGATACCGGGGCGGCGATCCACTTTCGCCAGCTGACCACCGCCGCATCCTTCGCACTGGTCCGGGCGGCCAAGGCGCGCGGCATTCGTGTCACGGCGGGCATCACCCCGGCGCACCTCCTGCTTTCCGATCTTGCCACCGCCGATTTCCGCACCTTTGCACGGCTATCACCACCGCTGCGCAGTGAGGATGACCGCAAGGCCGCACTTGCCGCCATCGCTGACGGCACCATTGATATCCTCAGCAGCGGCCACGACCCGCGCGGCCCCGAAGACAAACGCCTGCCCTTTGCAGAGGCGCAGCCAGGCATGGCGGGGGCAGAAAGCTTGTTGGCGCTGGGATTGGGGCTGGTCCGCGATGGTCAATTGACACCGGGACGCTTGTTCGGCCTGCTGGCGGCGCACCCGGCACAATTGCTTGGCGTAAATGCAGGCACTCTGGCCGTCGGCAGCGAAGCCGACCTGATCCTGATCGCCCCCGACAAACCGTGGCGCATCGATGCCAAGAAAATGGCGGCGACGGCGGGCAACACACCGTTCGACGGCCTGCCGGTGCAAGGCCGCGTTACTGCGGTGTGGAAGGGCGGAATCAGGGTGCGTTAGGAAAACGCGTCATTGCGAGCGCAGCGAAGCAATCCAGAGCTGCCCAAGACCGCCCCGGATTGCTTCGCTGCGCTCGCAATGACGTCGATATTATCGCAAAGCCAGCTTTACGCTTGGCTTGCTCGCCCACTGAACTTTTTCAGTGGCGTTCATCGACCGGACGAAACACCCCTGACCCTTGGCCTGCAATGCTGCACACAGCTGCATCGCTTCGTTGCGCGTCGTCAAACCATTCACTGTCAGGCGATAGAAACTGCGGCCCTTAACGCTAACTGACTGGCTTGAAGCCGGAAAATCTTTCAGCATCGCACTGGAGCGGCTCATCATGGCCCATTTTTCCTTGGCAATGCCCAGCGTGTCATACGCACCCAGCTGCACCGCCCAGCCCGACGGCTTTTTGGCATCGAAAGTGCGCGCGCGCGGTGTGTTTACGCGCGCCGCCAGCGTGCGGGCTTCGGCCATGGCTGGGCGTTCAACCGGCGCGGCGCGATACGGCGCCTGGTCAGCCAAAATTATCTGCGCCTCGGCGGCCTTCGCCGGGGTCGTCGGCATCGGTAATTCGATGCTGCGGATCGCGGGCTGTTCTGCGGCCGCGAAAACGACGGCTTGCTCGGCCTCTGCGGCTGGCGGCGGCGGTGCATATTCGGCAATCGGGGCTGGATCGACCATCGGCGCGGCGGCAGCAAGCTGCACCGACGCATCCGGTGCGACCAGCGCCAGACGCACGGGCATCCCGCCATCAACAACCGGGGTGACGCCGATCAGGCTCGCAACGCGCATCCGGCTGTCGGTTTGCTGCGCCAGCTTGGCCCATTCAGCCATGCGGGGTTCGACCTTGTCCGGGGACAAATCCTGTGCCGCGATAATCTGCGCCTGTGCCCATTTTCCCGCCATGGCGAGTGCAAAGGCCAGATTCTGGCGCGTACGCGCATCCGCTTCGGGTTGCCGCGCCGCTTCGGTCAGCACATATAATGACCGCTGGGCATCGCCCGCCAGCGCCAGCGCCAGGCCGGCATCCGATGCGGGAAGAACATCGCTGTTTGCTGTAATCAGTTCGGCGGCTTCGCGTTCCTTGCCGACCGCAATGTTCGCCAGCGCCAGGCCAATGACCGTGGCGGCATCATTTGCCCCCAGCGTCCGGGCATCATCAAAGGCCGCGATGGCAGAGCTGAATCGGCCAGCGGCCATATAGCTTTGCCCCAACAGCGTGCGATAGGCGGCGTTGCGGCCATCATGGGCGACCGCAAGTTCGGCCTGGGGAAAGGCGCGCCGAGCCTTGTCAGTGGCCAGCAATTCGCGCGCTTTCGCCGCCGCTTTGGCGGCAATCTCGGGCTTGGCTTCGGGGTTCTGTGACGCGCTGGCCACTCGGCCTGTGCCAGTACCGGTGCCAGTGCACCCGGCAGCCGTGAAAGTCAGGACCAGTCCCGACGCCGCCAGTTTCAAGATCATGCTCGGCTTCATCTTCATTCCCCGTCGCTGGAGCTGTGGGCAGATTTGCGCTGCAGTGGCGATGCGGGCAACCGGCTCGCCATCGCGTCGATTTCGGGCAATGCAGCCAGATAATTGTCGAGCACTTCGATCAAAATCTGTTGCAAGGACCGGTTGTATATGGCGCTGGCCAGCCGCAACCGCAGATGCCGTTCAGCATCCAGGCGCAGCGTGAACGCCGCCTTGTCGCGCTGGTTGGCGTCGCTGGCCGCCCGCTTGACGGGTGAACGGCGCATTGCCGGTTTGACAACGGGTGCCGCAACCAGGACGGATTCAACAACCGCCGCTTCGAAGACTGCCGCTTCGAAGACTGCCGCTTCGACGGCCGCCGCTTCGACGACCTCGGCTTCTGCGGCTGCCGCTTTGACGCGCGCCTGCAGCACTTCAAACTGGCGCACAACTTCCGGCACTTCGGCAGGTTCACCCCAAACGTCAGCATTCGCCCAAGGCAGTGGTGTCAGTTCCATGCCCGCAACATCGGCATCGACAGCGGTTTCGGCGTCGAAATTATGCGCTGGCATCGATTCGATCATCAGCGGTTTCAGGTCGACGCGGGTGTCGGCATCCGGGCGCACCGGATCGACATCATAACCCATGTCGTTCCAGCCAAGATCGTCATAACCGTTGACGCCGACCGTGGGCGCCGGGCCGCTGCCAAGTGGTTGGCGGCGCATGGCGGGCCGCGCTGCTCCCTTGCGAGCGAGCAGGCCCGAGGTCAGCGATGCGAGGGGCTTGGGTTCTCCCATGGTCCTGGTCCTTCCGCTGAGCATTACTGGCCCGCTACGCGGCGGCCAAAGCCTCCGCCCAGCGGTCGCATGGCACCAAAGCCAGCGGCCTGTGTGGCCACCGGTGCGGAAAACACCGTACGGCGGAAATTCTTTTCCAACCGGTCAGAAATATAGGACCACAGCGAACGGACTTCGTCCGCCGATTTGCCGTTGGGATCGACCTCCATCACAGTGCGCCCGTCGATCATCGACGCGGCATAATCCGTGCGGTGGTGCAGCGTGACCGGCGCAACCGTGCCATGTTGTGACAGGGCGACGGCGGCTTCGGATGTAATCTTGGCCTTGGGCGTTGCGGCATTGACCACAAAGATCAATGGTTTGCCGGCGCGCTCACACAAATCAACCGTCGCACCTACGGCGCGCAAGTCATGCGGGCTAGGCCGGGTTGGCACAACGATCAATTCGGAAACACCGATCACACTCTGGATCGCCATGGTAATGGCAGGCGGCGTGTCGATCACGGCAAGCTTGAAGCCCTGCTGGCGCAAAACCTCCAGATCCGATGCAAGCCGTGCGACGGTCGTCTGGGCAAAAGCGGGCAATTCCGTCTCGCGCTCATTCCACCAATCCGCCAGCGACCCTTGTGGATCGATGTCAATAAGCACCACTGGACCGGCTCCGGCCAGTTGTGCCTGTACTGCAAGATGACCCGACAGAGTCGTCTTGCCTGAACCGCCTTTTTGTGAAGCCAACGCTAGTACGCGCACAGGATTCCCCCTGAAAACTGGTAATCGATAATGGTGGAGTGCCACGGCCCGCGCTAAAATTTGGTTAACATCACCGAAAACAGCATGAAGATGGCCTTGCAGGCTGTGATTAACATGGCGCAAACCATCAAGGTCCGCCGCCAGCCGCCATTGCTAACGCGCTGTTAGCCCTTTTTGGCTAGAACGGGGCGTGATAAAAACCCAACAGGATCCTTGCACCATGCGCCCCATGACCATTTTTGCGCGGACTTGCCTGTCGACGGCGCTGCTATGCGCCGCTGTGCCGACCCATGCGGACGTAAAATCCGGGGTCGACGCATGGGAAACCGGCCAATATCAAACCGCCGTCGCCACCTGGCGTCCGCTGGCCATAGCAGGCGATCCCGACGCCCAGTTCAACCTGGGTCAGGCCTATAAACTGGGGCGCGGTGTTCCCGCTGATCTGGTGCAAGCCGAAATCTGGTTTCGCCGCGCCGCTGATCAGGGCCATTTGCAGGCAGAGGATAATCTCGGCCTTGTCTTGTTCACGGCGGGCCAGCGCGCGGCGGCGATGCGCTATATCATCCGCGCCGCCGCACGCGGCGAACCGCGTGCACAATATGTCCTTGGCACCGCGCACTTCAACGGTGATCTTGCCGACCGTGATATGGCGCTGGCCTATGCGCTGACGAAACGCGCAAGTGATGCCGGACTGGCGGTCGCCTCGGCGCGCCTTGCTCAGCTCGATCAGCTTGTTTCCCTTGATGAACGCCAGCGCGGCCTCGCGCTTCTTCCCGATCTGGAAAAAAGCGAACAGCGCACCCGCCTCGCCGCCGCGACCGACGCAATGCCGCAGCCCAGCCAGCCTGCGGCCAGTCGCGCCCTGCCCGCCGCCGGTCGCGTCATGCCCGGAACGCGCTACGCAGTGCCGCCGATTGTCGCTGCCGTGCCCAAATCCGCGCCGGTCCCCGCTGCCGACAATTGGCGTGCCCAGCTCGGCGCGTTCAGCACCGAGGCGCGCGCGCGTGCGCTATGGGCAGCGCTGACAAAACAACACCCCGCCGTCCGAGCGGCAAAACCACATCTGGTCAAGGCCGCAGCAATCACCCGCCTGCAGGCAGGAAATTTCACTGCCCGCAGCGATGCCGAGGCCTTTTGCAGCAAAGTTAAAAGCGCGTCGCAGCCGTGCGTGGTCTTGGCGAAGTAACAAGCCTCCCCCCATCCGCATCCACTAAAGTCCTAACCCGGTGCACTCCGCGATTCATAAAGCGTTAACGAAAATTGCAAGCCTAAGTGTTGCCGCTTAACAATAATGAAGCGCAGGGGTTGGAATAGTCTAGTACTTGCTTTGACAAGTGGGGATTTGGACGTGAAAGCAATCTTCAAACTAACCAGTGTGGCTTTGGCACTGGGTCTGACTGTGCCGGCAATGGCTGTAACGACGATCGGCAAAGCGCCGTCGAATGGTAGCATCGGCCATCGGCGCCAAAAGTTTCAATCTGGCTGGCAGTGAAGTCGCGGGCCAGCTCTACGTCGCATATATCTCGACCTTTGGCACATCGGCGGCTGCGGGCACGACCCGGATGGCGCTCGGAACGGCATTGCCGAATCTGGCCCACTTTGTCTGGAACAACACCAGCAATCCGGACAACAACGGCAGTTGGAATTACTTCGCGAACTTCGGCAACGCTCAGTTCGCAGCAACCTTTGGCGCAGTGCCAGAACCAGCAACTGGGCGTTCATGATCCTGGGCTTTGGCCTTATCGGCAGCGCCATGCGCCGCAAGAGCGCAGTGCAG
>Ga0105044_10008900_pt1 | contig 13765 bp, 3 predicted proteins | sample MAT01_FD_78092 | JGI IMG/M metagenome (GOLD analysis project Ga0105044, IMG submission 78092) | Freshwater microbial communities from Lake Fryxell liftoff mats and glacier meltwater in Antarctica - MAT-01 | ecosystem: Environmental > Aquatic > Freshwater > Ice > Liftoff microbial mat | place...
AGGTTCTGGCGCAGCAGGTTCTGGCGCAGCAGGTTCTGGCGCAGCAGGTTCTGGCGCAGCAGGTTCTGGCGCAGCAGGTTCTGGCGCAGCAGGTTCTGGCGCAGGCCGAGTCGGTCGATGCGGTGCTGGGCAACATCCGCAACTGGCTGGTCGGCATCCTCGCCGCTCTGGCAACGGTGTTCCTGACTATCGGCGGGGTCCGCTACGTCTACGGCAGCGGCGATCCCGGAGAGGTCGAGAAGGCCAAGCAGGCGTTCAAGGCGGCGGCGCTGGGCTATGGCATCGCCGCGCTTGCCCCGCTCATCGTCACCGTGCTGCAGTCGATCGTGGGGCTGTAGGCCGATGCCGACAACCCACCCCGAGACGTACCGGCCGAGTGCGCGGCGTGGGCGCACTCGTGGACCAGCAGCCCCCACGCGGGCCCGTAGCGGGCCCGATCCCCGATCCGATGCGGCGCGATCGTGGTGGGGTCTACCGCGCCGAGGCGGGCGCTGTCGACCTCGATGGTGGCCAGCGCGGGCAGGAAACACGCCGGGGCGCCACGGCCTCGGCGGTCGTGGTCGAGAACGCCATGTCGATGTTGATCGCGTGCCCGTGGAAGAAGGGCACCTCCGGTGCGAGCTCCAGCGTCGAGGTCCAGCATCGTGCGAATGGCGAAGGCTCACGAACGAATGATTCGGCGGGCCGCGAGGCCTATCGCTGCGAGGTGGGTTAGCAACGAAATACCAACCGTCCCAATGAAGGAGAAGGCAGTCGTCTCCGCCAGCGCGCTGTACGTCCAGAATGGTGGAACTACACCCAAGACGAACCGCCACTCGCTGGTGACTGACTGTGCCGCCGCGGCGAGGAACAGGACGAAGAACAGCCCCTTGAACAGGGTCAGCCCCTCGATCTTGTTGCCCGCCCATGAAACCACCAACAGGAGCGCCGTAGGGGCGACCAGCGCGGACAGCGCGGACAGCAGCAGCGCGCCTGCCACCGAGTGGGTGTTCAGCCCGGACCCGAAGATCAGCAGCGCCGAGTTCGCCATCCCGACCAGCGTCACCGCCGCCGCGCGATAAGCGATGATCCGACCCCACGGCATCGGCAGCACGCGAAGTACCGCGACCACGTGTTGGTCGCGCTCATCGAGCATGAGGAACGCCATCATGAACGCGGGGAACGCCGCTGCGATGCCGCAGAAAAGACTCAGCGCGGTGCCTGCGTAATCGCCTGCGGCCGGGACGTGGTCGCGCAACAGCGGGAAGCCGAACCGCAGTAGGACCAGGAAGATCAGCGGCACGAACAGCAGCGCGCCGATGGTTCGGTCGCGCAGCGCGTTGCGCGCGTCATTGCCGAGCAGGGTCGTTATCGGGGTCATGGTCAGCCCCCAACCCGGCGCACGCGCCGGTCGAACGACGACAGAGCCCATCGCAGCGCCAGCGCGGTCGCGAGCACCAGGACGCCGACACCGTAGGCGATCTCCCACAGCGGCCTGCTCGTCACCGCCGCGTCCAGCAGCAGCAGCGAGCCGTGCGTCGGGATCGCGTAGAACACCGGCGAATCCAGCAGGCCCAGAGCGGGAAGCAGCGGCACCGTCAGCGGCAACAGGAACAGCGGAACGATGATCAGATACGCGTTGACGCTGCGCACCCGAACCACCGCGCAGAAGCCGATGAACACCAGCAGGACCGATGTCAACGCGGTCGCCACCACGACCAGGGGAATGTTGAAGTCGAAGCCGCGCTGTCCGACCGCGGCCATGACGATCGCGCAGACCACGGCGATGGATGTCAGCGAGATCGCCTTGGACCACAGGTACTGCGCAGGCGACAGGGGCGTGACCACCACCGCCTGCAGGGTGCCCGCGCCGCGCTCGAAGAGCACGAGCACGCCGACGAACAGAAAGCCGATGGTTGTGGGATCGGAGAAAATGAGGACGACGGTCAGCCGGTCCAAGGTCGAGTCCGGGACGAGGGCGAAGATGACGGCGTAGAGCGCGGTCACCACCGCGGCGACGGTGACGATCTGGTACCGCAGTTGCAGTCGCAGATCCCAGACGACCGCGTGGGCCAGGATCCGCGCCGACGTCCGCGTTTCCCGGATCGCGGTCACGAGAGCCTGCGGCCGGTGGCGGTCATGAACACGTCCTCAAGGGACTGTTCCCTGGAGTGCAGGGACACGATGTCCCGGTCACGGATCAGTTTCAGGAAAGCCTCGTCGCGACCGAGGCCGTCAAGGAAGTGGGTCACGGAGGCGATCCGATCGCCATCGCGGTACTCCACCACGACGGCGCGTTCCTCGACGTCGACCTTGAGGCTAGCTGGTGTGCCCAGCCGCTCGACGCGGCCGTCTACGAGGAACGCGACCTGGTCACACAGTTCGTCCGCGTCGTGCATGTTGTGGGTGGTCAGCAGCACGCATTTCCCGCGGTCGCGCTGTTCCACGATGATGTCCTTGAGCACGCGGGCGTTCGCCGGGTCGAGCCCGCTGGTGGGCTCGTCGAGGAAGAGCACGTCGGGATCGTGCAGCAGCGCCCGGACGAAGTTGAGGCGCATCTTCATGCCTTTGGAGAAGCCCTCGACCCGCTGGTTCGCGTGCTCCTCAAGGCCGACTCTCGACATCAACTCCATCGGATCCGCGGTGGTGCGATAGAACGCGGCGAAGAAGCGCAGATTCTCCAACGCGGTGAGCTTGACAAAGTGGTTAGGCAACTCGAAACCGACGCCGATGTGCTCGTAGTAGTCCGAGCCGTACGAGCGCAGGTCTCGGCCGAGCACCCGGACGTCGCCGTCGAACGGCCGCAGGAGACCGGTCAGGATCTTCTGCGTGGTGCTCTTGCCCGCGCCGCTGGGCCCGAGGAAACCGAAGATCTCCCCCCGACGCACGGTGAAGCTCACGTCCTGGACGGCGGGATCGCCCGAGCCGTACCAAAACGAGAGTCCTTTCACTTCGATCACCAGGACACCTCTGCTCCATCGGCCTCCGGCCGTTGGCCGTTGCCGCGTGTCGCGACGATCACGCACTGTGCCTGATCATCCTCGCATGCCCCCGGCACACCGTGGATCTCGACCTCGGTGAGCCCCGCTGCGGCCAGGACAGTGCGCCAGGTTCGCGCCGCGAGCAGCGGCGAGCCGGGAATTCGCTGCTCGTCGTCCTCGAACAACCACCAGCCGTCGGTGAGGCCGAAGGTCAGCGTGTTGTAGTCCAGCCGGTGGGTCAGCTCGTTGATCACCAGGGCGCCGCCCGGCTTGAGCAGTCGGGCGCAGTGCCCGACGGTGTCGGCAATGCGCCGGGTGGCGTGCAGGACGTTGCTGGCCACCACCAGGTCCATCGAGTGCGACTCGAAGCCCTGCGGCTCGGCGGGCCGCTCGATGTCGTGCGTGAGAAACTGCGCGTAGGGCAGGTCGAAACGCTGGCCCGCGGCCTGGACGAACGCGGCCCCGATGTCGGTGTAGAAGTACCTGATTCGGTCGGCGTGCGCGGCCACGGCGTCGAACACGAACTCGCTCGTCCCGCCGGTACCGGCACCGACCTCGAAGATCTGGGCGGTCGAATGCGGGAAGCGACGGGTGAAGCGCCGGACTCGGTCGAGCACGCAGTCGGCGACGAGTCGGTTGTAGTACTCGCTTTGGACGTTTCCCTTGTATAGCTCGGCGACCAGTGCCATTGAGCCGCCGGGCATCAGCACGTCGGTCCCGGTCTTCTCGCCCCTGAGCACGGCGGGCAGGCCGGCTTGGGCGGCGACGAGCAGCGGCAGGTAGTCGGCGGCCTCGGGATGGGTGTCGGCCAGGTCCGCGCCGTGTGTGGCGATGTCGTCCTCGCTCAGTGCGCTGAGCTCGGCGGTCGGGTACAGACGGTCGTCCTGTTCGGTGAGGTAGCCCTCCCGGAAGAGGATGTCGACGGATGCCTCGAAGAGCCTGCCGACGCCGGTGCCGGGTCCGACCGCCAGCCGCTCCCGCAGGTCTGCGCGGGTGACGCCGTCCCCGTCGGCGGACAGGGCCGCGCGGTCGCGGAACCGGTCGGCGAGCAAGTCATGTCCGAACGCCGTCACGGCCTCGAAGCCGTCCCTGAACCGGGAGTACGCCTGCTCGTCGACTGCGGGCGGCTCGCGCAGGATGGCCCCGATGTGGCGGGCAGCGATGTCCAGGGTCGGTTCTTCCAACATGTTCAGGTGGTCGTTTTCGAGCTCCACCGAATGGAAGCGCTGTTCGACGACGTCGCTCCAAGGCGTGAGGTAGTCATAGCCGTCGAGGATGCGCGTCTCGGGCCAGTAGGCGGCGCTGGCCCGGCCGGTGAATCCGTCGGTCGCCTTGAAGAACAGGACATCCGAGGCAGCGTAGGGGCGCATCTCGTAGGTCTGGTACATGCCTTCCGCGTGCGCGGAGCAGTTCAGGCCGCCGCGCAGGTAGAGGTAGATGTCGTCGGCCGAGATCCGCTTCTGGCCGCGGTCCTTGGCCAGTCGGCACAGCGCGTGTTCCCGCAGAGAACCGGGCAGGTGGCGCAGTTCGTCGGGGCGGATCGCGCGTTCGGGGTGTTCGTCGATCTTGAGAAAGTAGTTGATGAGGTAGAAGCGCAGGAAGTCCTCGTCGTAGATCCCGACGTGGCGGTCGAACACCTCCTGGACGGCCGGGTAGGTGTCGAACATGATCAGGTGCCGGATCGTCTCGCCCTCGGCCGAGAGCCTGCGGGCGATCTCCACGGCGACCAGGCCGCCGAAGGAGTAGCCGCCGATGACGTACGGGCCTTCCGGCTGGACCATGCGGATGCACGTGACGTAGTGCTCGGCCATCTCGTCCATCAGCTGGGGCATGGAATGCCCGTCGGTGCCTCTGGCCTGGAAGGCGTACAACGGATACTCCGGACCCAGCGCCCGGGACAGGCCGTCGAACCAGGAGGAGTACCCGGCGGCGCCGTGCACCCAGAAGGACGTCTGGCCGGTGCCTTGGGTGTTGATGGGCAACAGTTCCGGGGGGAAGCGCAGCCCGGTGTCCTTGCGCGGGGCCGGCGACGTGACGCCCGCGACCTCGGGTGCCACGCCGTCGAGGACGTCGACGAAGATATGCTTCGCCAACTGCGCGAGGGTGGGGTGGTCGACCAGCGCGCTGAGCGAGACCTGGACGCCGAACTTCTCCTGCACCACCTGCATGATCATGGCACTGAGGATGGAGTCGACGCCGAAGTCCTTGAGGTCGCGGCCGTCTTCCAGCTCGTCGTCGCTCAGCTTGAGCTTCTCCAGGAGGATGGCCCGCAGCGCCATCCGAACCGATTCCTCGCCGGAGACCGCGCCGCCAGCAACCGGGCCGACCGCGGTGAGCGCGGGCCGGTCCGGCGCGGTGAACCAGTACCGCTTGGTGGCGAACGGGTACGTCGGCAACGGCACCCGTCGAGTCGCGCCGGGCGGTCGACCGGCGGCCCAGTCCACGGTCGCGCCACGTACCCAGGACCAGGCCAGGTCGTCGGCCGACGTGCCCGCCAGGGCTGTCCCGTCGGCCGCCACGCCGCGGTGCACACCCGCGCCGGGCCGGTCTCCGCCGAGCACGGTGGCCAGCCGGCCTCGAAGCGTCGCCAGATCGGGCGCGACCACAGCGAGCCGGTGGGCGAACTCCTCCCTGCCCCGCTGCAGGGTCATGGCCACGGCCTCGGGCGCCGGGCCGGTCCTGGCGACGGTCCACTCGTCGATGCGCGCGGCGAGCCGACCGACGTAGGCGGTGAGCGCCTCCTCGGTGCGCGCGGAGAGGACGAAAACCTGGTCAGTCGGCTGGTGTGGCGGGATCGCGGGGTCTGCCGGGGTGTGCTCCTCGATGAAGACGTGCGCGTTGACCCCGCCGAACCCAAACGAGCTGACGCCTGCGCGCAGCGGGAGGTCTACGCCGTCGCGGCTGTTCGCGCGCTCCCAGGGGACGGTCTTGTCGACGATGCGGAACGGGCTCCGGTCGAGCCGGACATACGGGTTGACCTCACCGAGGTGGGCCATTCCCGCTAGTGTCCGGTGCCGGACGGACTGGATGATCTTGATCAGGCCCGCGATACCGGAGGCGGGCTCCAGATGGCCGATGTTGGTCTTCACCGAGCCGATGCCGCAGTAGGGCTGCTCGGGCGCGGGGAGGCCGTGGTCGGCGTGCAGTCGCCGGAACGCCGAGGTGATGCCGTTGATCTCCACGGGATCGCCGAGCTCGGTTCCGGTGCCGTGCAGTTCGAGGTACCCGATACTGTCCGGGGAGACGCCCGCTTCTGTGACTGCGGCATGGATCAGGGCGGCCTGGGCGGTGGAGTTCGGCGCGGTGAGCGAGGCGGCCCGGCCGCCGTGGTTGACGGCCGTGGCCCGGATCACCGCGCGCACGTCGTCGCCGTCGGCGAGTGCCCGGCTCAGCGGCTTGAGCACCAGCAGGCCGACGCCTTCCCCCTTGACGTAGCCGTTGGCGCCGCTGCTGAGCGTCTTGCAGCGGCCATCGGGGGACAGCAGCCCCATCATTCCGGCGGCGACGGTGGAGTGTGAGCTGAGGTTGAGCGCGATGCCGCCCGCGAGCGCCACGGTGCTCTCGCCGAGCCGCAGGGAGCGCACTGCGCGGTGTACGGCAACCAGCGAGCTCGAACACGCGGTGTTCACCGGCTCGCTCGGGCCGCGCAGGTCGAGCAGGTAGGAGATCCTGTTCACCGAGATGGAGTGCTCGTTGCCCAGCGCGGCCTGGGCGTTGAGCACACCCGCCTCGTGGAGCAGGTGCTGGTAGTCGTTGAACTGGATGCCCGCGAAGAGCCCGACGGCCTGGCCCGCGAATGCCGAGGGCCGGTACCCGGCGTCTTCGATGGCCGCCCACGCGGTCTGCAGGAGCAGCCGCTGTTGCGGGTCCATCATCTCGGCCTCGGCCGGGGATATCCCGAAGAACAGCGGGTCGAACTCGTCGACGCCGTCAAGGAAGGCGCCCCAGTGGAACGGCACGCGCTGCTCCGGCGGCAGGTCGTCGCGGTCCAGCTCGCGCCAGTCCCACCGGTCGGCGGGAATCTCGGTCACCAGGTCACGCTGGGCCGCGAGGTTGGTCCAATAGCCGTCCAGATCCGCCGCGCCGGGGAACTTGCCGCTCATGCCGATCACGGCGATCGGCTCGTTCCCGTGAGGCGGTTCCGCGAGCGAGACGCGCGGACGGGTGTCGGTCACCGTGATCTCCTCCGGGGCGAGGTGCGCCTGTCGTGGCCGGTCGGCCAGGTCGGGTCCGTGCTCGTCGACGAGCCACTGCGAGGCGCCGCGCAGACCGCTGCGCTCGAAGAACACGGTCGGCGAGAACTCGACGCCGAACCGTTCCGCCACGCGGTCGCCGAGCGTCTTGAAGGTGAGCGACTCGAAGCCGTAGTCACCCAGGTTCACCAGCGGGTCGAACCGGTCCGGGCTGAGTCCGATCGCATCGGCGGCCAGACCCCGAATGACGCCTTCGACGTGCGCCAACAGATCCGCGGGCGACATCGGCCCGGCCGCTTCCTCGACCACCGGCGGGGGTGCGGGAGGCACCGGCACCGGCACCGGCGCCGCCGCGGCCGGCTCGGCGGGGTCCAGCCAGTGCCGTTCCCGTGCGAACGGGTAATGCACGAGGGGCACCCGGCGGCCTCCGTCGGCGTGCGCCGCCCAGCCAACAGCCGCGCCCAGCACCCAGGCCGCGGCCCGGTCTCGGACGCTCTCGCCAACGTGTTCGGGCACCGGAACAACGCCCACCTGGCCGGTCAGAACAGAGGTGCCGCCCGCCGCGTACGAGGTCAGCGCGACGACCGCTTCGGCGTGGGTCGCGGCGACCACCGCGACGCGGTGCGCCATCGCCTCCCGGCCGACCTGCAGCGTGTACGCGGCATCGGCGAGATCGGGCACGCGAGAGCCGCCGCGGTCCTCGGCGATGTCGAAGTGTGCGCGCAGCCTCGTCTCGTGTCCGGCGACCAAGTCGGCCGCGAGGGCCGCGACGGTGTCCGGCGCGGTGGGCAGGTCGTCGACCGGCATGCCGTAGGCGTCGGCCAGCTCGACGCCCAGTTTCGCCCGGACCACCTCGTCGAAGCCGCTCTCGGCCAGGGAGTCCCGCGGTCGGAGATCGTCGGGCCGCAGGCCGAGAAGCGCGCGGGCACGGTGCAGCAGGTCAGTGGCGACAGCGTCGGCAACGGACCGTGTGCGCCCGTCGAGCAGCACGGCTAGCCTGGTCGCCAGCTCGCGCAGCGCGTCCTGCGACTTGGCCGACAGCACCAGCGCCCACGGCCCTTCGCCCACGCTCCGGTCAGGCTGTGACGGCCCTTCGGAAAGGATGACGTGGGCGTTGGCGCCGCCCGCACCGAACGAGCTGATGCCCGCGGTACGCCGATCGTATCCGGGCGAGGGCTCCCAAGGTGCGGTCTCGCGGTGCACACGCAGCGGGCTCGCCGCGAAGTCGATATTGGGGTTGAGCATGTCAGCGTGCAGCGTCGGCGGCAGCATCCGGTGCCTGAGCTGGAGCACCACCTTGGTGATCGCGGCGATGCCTGCCGCCGACTCCAGGTGCCCGATGGCGGATTTCGCCGAGCCGATGGGGATGCGACGGCCATCGGCGAGAGCATTCCCATATGCCCGGGTGAGCGCGTTGACCTCGATGGGGTCGCCCAGTGCCGTCCCGGTGCCGTGCGCCTCGACGTAGCCGATCTCCTCCGGTGCGGCACCCGCTTCGCGCAGCGCGGCGGTGATCGCGGCAGCCTGCGCGCGCGGGTTGGGCACGGTGTACCCGTTGGTCTTGCCGCCGTGGTTGAGCGCGCTACCGCGGATCACCGCGTGCACGTGGTCGCCGTCGGCCAACGCCTGGGCGAGCGGCTTGAGCAGTAGTGCGCCCACCCCTTCGCCGGGCACGTAACCGTCGCCGTCGGCGCCGAAGCTGCGGCACCGGCCGTCGGTCGAAGCGAAGCCGCCCAGGCTGAGCTGCCGGTACTTGTCCGGGTGCAGGCTGAGGTTTACCCCACCGGCGAGCGCGGTGTGGCACTCGCCGCGACGCAAAGCCGCGCACGCCAGGTGGATGGCGGTGAGCGACGACGAGCACATGGTGTCCAGGGCGATGCTCGGGCCGTGGAAGTCGAGCACGTAGGACACCCGGTTGGCGATGGAAGCGAACGACGACACCGGCATCCGACCGTCCGCAGCGGACCCGAGCAGCTGGTAGTGGCCGTACATCACCCCGACGAACACGCCGGTGTCCTGTCCGCGCAGGGCCGATGGCGAGTAGCCCGCATCTTCCAGGGTGTGCCACGCAGTCTCCAGGAACACCCGCTCCTGCGGGTCGATCATGTCGGCCTCACGGGGCGCGATCCCGAAGAACACGGGGTCGAACTTGTCCACATCGGACAAGAAGCCGCCCCACTTCGAGTAGCTGAGTCCCGGCGCGGGCCGCTCGTCGAAGAAGCCGGCCAACGCCCAGCGGTCGCCCGGGATCTCGGTGACGCAGTCCCGGCCGAGCAGTACGTTGCGCCACAACGCGTCGAGGTCATCGGCCAGTGGATAGCGGCCCGCTATCCCGATGATCGCGATGTCGCCCATGCTGTGGTCCCCGGGCACGCTTGTTCGCTCGCCGGAAGGCGATGTCGTGGTGGCGGCCTCGGTGCGTTCGACCACCGCAGCGGCACCGAGGCGGTCGACGTGCCGCTCGGCGAAATAGCCTGCGAGTTCGGCGATGGTGAGGTACTCGAAGAACAGCGTCTTGGGCAGGGGGCCGAACTCGTCCTCAAGCCGCCGGGACAGCGCTATCACCATCACCGAGTCGATGCCGTAGGTCTCCAGCGGCTCGGCGGCGTCGATGCGCTCCCGCGGCACCCGAAGTTCCTCGGCGAGCACCCGGACGAGCAGATCCTCGGCGACCTGGCGCAGGTCACCGGAACCACGCTCGACGCCGGCCGTCTCCCTCGCGCGCCCGGCGTTCGGCGAGAGCAGGTGGGGAATCCGATGCGGGTCGGTCTTCACCGCGAGCAGGTGGGCCGCATCCGAGGTGAGCGCCCGGTCCAGGACGGTCAGCGCCTCGGGGACGCTGATCGCGGACTCGGTGGCGCCCGCGGCGGCCGCCATCCCCGCGCCTGCCCACGCGGGCCAGCCGATGGACACGGTCCGGCCGCTGTCGGGCCGGGCCGCGCGCTCGGCGGCGAACGCGTCGAGGAAGGCATTGGCGTGGGCGTAGTCGAGCTGGCCGGGATTGCCAACCACGGCGACCGCGGACGAACACAGCACCATGAAGTCGACCGGGTCGGTGCTGGTCAGCTCGTCCAGCCAGAGGGCTCCGGCGACCTTTCCGGCCAGTACCTGCTCGACGCTGTCGACGGTCTTGTCCCGCAGGAACGAGTCGCGCACGACACCCGCCGCGTGCACGATGCCGCGCACCGGGCCCCGGCGTGCGCGGATCTCGTCGATAACCGTGGCCAGCGCGGCCCGGTCGGCCACGTCGGCTTGGACGTACTCGACGGATCCGTCGTTCTCCATCGTCCGTACGGGGTCGGGTCGCGGGGACCGTCCCAGAAGGACGACGTGTCCGCCGCGGTCGGCGAGATGCCCGGCGATGGCGGTGCCGACCGCACCCGCACCGCCGCTGATCAGGTAGACACCGTCGGCGCGCACCTCGGTCACACCCGCGGCTGGTTCCACTGGCTCGAAGGACACCACCCGTGCGGCGCCGTCAGCGTCCACGAGCAGTTCGGTGGGATCCGCGACGGTCACGTCGCCCAGCAGGAGGCGCGCGTGGCGCTCGGGCGCGTCGGCCACGCCAACGACCTGGACCAGCAGGTCCGGGTCCTCCCGACGCAGCGTCCGCGCCGCGCCGCCGAGCGCCGCGGCCCTTGGCGGAAGCGACTCTCCGGTCATCTGCTGGACGAAGCGGACGCTGACAGGTCCCCGCGCCCGCGAGCCCGCGCAGGCCTGGCCGACGGCGATCAGCGTGTGCAGGCCGGTGTGGTGATCGAGCGTCGCGGAGTCCGTGCCCCAGCGCACGACCACCCTCCGGAGGGCGACCCCGGGCAAGGCGTCGAGCAGTAGCCGCAGATCCTCGGCCGAGCCCGGTCGGACCGCGAAGGATCGGGGCCCCGCCTGGTCGAACCCCGTCCCAGGCACCGCGAGGACGATCTGCGCCCCGGGCTCATGCTCGGCCAGAGCGGAGGCAAGCTGGTCGTCGTCGTCGAGTACCAGGACAGCGGTGCCCTCGGACGAGGTGGACACCTCCATGTCAGCAGGCAGCCACACCGGTCGCAGCAGGGTCACCGGCTGCCGCGGCACCTCGGCCACTCGCAGTCCGCGCAGCGCCACCAGGACGTGTCCGTCGATATTGGCCACATCGATGTCAAGAGTGCCGGCGTCGGCCCTGCGCAGGTGCGCCACACAGGACGGCGGCAGCGGCCCACGTCGCCGAGCGGACCGCAGCGAATGCGGCAGGTGCAGACCGGATCCGCTGTCGAGGGCGATCAGCGCCTGCAACGCCCCGTCAAGCAGAGTCGGGTGGAAGCCGAACCCGGACGGTGTGTCATCGGGCAGGCTCAGGGCCGCGAGCACCTCCCCCTCCCCGGCGCGCAGCTCCCGCAGGACGCGGAAAGCCGGCCCGTAGTGGATGCCGACGTCGCCGAACCGCCGGTAGCATCCTTCGGCGTCGAGCACCCGAGGCAGCCTGGTGCGGAGCTCGTCCACCCGCAGGGACGGCCAGCTCTGGTCGGTGTCCTTCCAGGTGATCACGCCGCTGATGGCCCCGGGCCCGCTCGCGGGGCGCTGGGCCGCATCGATAACGAACTCGCCTGAGGGGGACAGCCGCACGTGCAGTCCTGCGGGCTCGGCCGCAGCGAGTGGCCTGCGCCAGGTCACGTCCCGCAGAGCCGTCGCCTCGCCGCGTCCGGACAGTTCAGCCGCGGTGCGCGCCAGTTCCAGCGACACCATGGCGGCCAGGATCGGCGTGCCCTCGACGACGTGGCCTGCGATCAGCGGGTCGTCCGCGCGGGGTCGGTAGGCGAAGGCCGTGCCGCCATCGGCCGTAGCCAACTCGTCGAGGGCGATTCCGGCGCCGCCCGCGGGGACATCCAGCGGCCGAGACCAGTATCGCTCCCGGGCGAACGGGTAGGTCGGCAGCGGAACGCGGTCGCCGCGCAAGCCGGGGTAGACGGCGGCGGGGTCGACCGGCACACCCTGCTCGAACGCCGCGGCGGCGCGGCCGAGCACGGCGGTCCACTCCGGACCGCCGCGGACGGTCTCGGCGAGGTCCACCCGCAGCCGGGCGGCGGCCTCGGCGCGGTCCTCGGCGGCGGCCAGGCAAGCGGGCGACTCGGCTCGCAGCGCTTCCCCGATCGCCGCGCGCAGTCCCGCGGTGTCGGCGGCGACGAACGCCGCCCGCTTGGTGAAGTGCTTGCGGCCGACGTGCAGCGTGAAGGCGATGTCGCGAAGGGACCGTTCAACGCCGTGGGCGTCGAGCCACCCGACCAGGTCGCCCATCCTGGACCGCAGGGCCGCGTCGGTCTTGCCGGACAGCAGCACCAGGTGCGATCCGGACACCGGCTCCGACGCGACGCGTTCGGGGCGCTCCTCGACGACGACATGCGCGTTGGTGCCGCTGTAGCCGAACGAGCTGACGGCCGCGCGCCGGGGCGTGTCCAGTGTGCGGGGCCACGGTGTCGGCTCGGTGGCGACCCGGAACGGGGACCGGTCGAAGTCGATGCGGCTGTTGGGGCGCTCGAAGTTGCGGGTCGGTGGGATCGTCTCGTGTTCGAAGGCGAGCATGATCTTCAGCAGGCCCGCCACACCCGCGGCCTGTCCGGTGTGTCCGATGTTGGTCTTGATGGAACCGATGGCGCAGAACCCGGTGCGGTCGGTGGTTTCGGCGAACGAGCGGCTCAGGGCCTCGATCTCGATGGGGTCGCCGAGCGCGGTCCCGGTGCCGTGCGCCTCGAGCATGCCGATCGTGTCCGGTGTGATGCCCGCGCGCCGGTAGGCCGACACCTGCACCGCGTGCTGTGCTCGGGCGCTTGGCGCGGTGATCCCGTTGGTCTTGCCGTCCTGGTTGACGTCGCTGCCGAGAATGACGCCGCGGATGTCGTCGCCGTCGCGCACGGCCGCGTCGAGCGCCTTGAGCACCACCACGCCGACGCCCTCGCCGGGGACGAACCCGTTGGCCCGATGGTCGAAGGCGAAGCACTCCCCGTCAGGGGACAGCATGTCGGCGGTGCTGGCGGCGAGGTAGAAGCCGGGGCTGACGAACAGGCAGACGCCGCCCGCGACCGCCATCTCGCACTGGCCCGCGCCGATGGCCTGGGCCGCAAGGTGGACCGCGACCAGCGACGACGAGCACGCAGTGTTGAGCGCGATGCTCGGCCCGCGCAGGTTCAGCAGGTAGGAGATCCGGGCGGACAGGATGGCGGTGTCGTTGCCCATCAGGACCCGGGCGTCGGACTCCACCCCGCAGCGCTGCGCCTCGGTGGCGTAGTCGCTGGCCGGAGCCCCGACGAACACCCCGCAGTTCGAGCCGGACACGCCGTCCCCGGCGTACCCGGCGTCCTCCAACGCAGTCCAGCTCGCCTCCAAGAACAGGCGCTGCTGGGGGTCCATGGTCTCGGCCTCGAGCCCGGACACGTTGAAGAACAGCGGGTCGAAGCGATCGATGTCGTCGATGAACCCGCCGCGGACACAGTTGGTCCGGCCAGGGGTCCTGGGGTCGGGGTCGTAGAAGCGACGCGCTTCCCACCGTTGCGTCGGGACCTCGCGCACCGCTGACTCGCCTGCCACCAGAAGCCGCCACAGGTCGCCGGTGTCGCGCACCCCGGCGTACCGCCCGGACATGCC